>MWVV01000192.1_pt1 | contig 21952 bp, 29 predicted proteins | sample 1047281 | NCBI WGS metagenome assembly MWVV01 (sample SAMN06349986, study PRJNA376086) | soil metagenome | isolation source: PT-2 sample Antarctic (ecotone) soil | place: Antarctica | collected 2015-01-13 | reverse complement strand
AAAGGCAATTCGTGTTTTTCGGCAAATCCTTTGTGCGAATCGACCGAATCGGTAGAAATCCCGACCACTTCCGCGCCCGTCTTCGCGTAATCTTCCCAATTGTCTCTCACCGAACACATCTGTTTTGTACAAACCGGCGTATTATCACCCGGATAAAAAAGCAGCACAACCGTTTTACCGCGCTGTCCTGACAATTTCCAATCGTTTCCGCCGCCGTCTTTTAACACAAAATCCGGCGCGTTTTCGCCTGTTTTCATCTATTCATCACCTCAATTCTTCTGCTAAATCTCATTGAGCAAATAGCATGATAATTCATTTTTATCTTTAAAGCCGTTCATTTTCTCTTTGAACTGTTTTTGCACAACCGGATTTTCAATTTCAATTTTTCTGTTTTTGCCGAGTTCTAAATATTCCTTTTCCAAATCAATTCCGAGAAATCTTTTGTCCAATCTATCAATAAAAAGATTATAAGATAATTCTATAAATGATTGAAAATGATCGGGTTATGCCTTGCTTTTATCAGAAAATGATCGTATTTTTGATCGGAAATTAGAACTATGAATACTTCATTTGAACGAGTCGAACTCACCAAGGTCGAATGGCTGACACCGCCTTGTCTTGTAAAAAAATTGGGTGAATTTGATTTAGATCCTTGCAGTCCTATTAATGCACCTTTTTTACACGCAAAAACAAATTATACAATTGAAGATAATGGGCTAAACAAGCAATGGTTTGGAAGAGTCTATTGTAATCCGCCTTATGGAAAACAAATGAATTTATGGCTCGAAAAACTAAAACTGCACGGAAACGGTATTACTTTAATTTTTGCCAGAACAGAAACAAAATGCTTTTTTGAAAATGTATGGAATTCGGCTGATGCTTTGCTTTTTGTAAAGGGACGAATAAGGTTTTATCACGTTTCCGGCATACAAGGTGGAACTTCAGGCGCACCAAGTGTTTTTGTGGCTTATGGTAAAGAAAATGCTCTGGCTTTGAAAAACAGTGGAATCGATGGCAGGTATTTAGAACTATAAAATCTGGTAAGTTTGAAATTCGGCAACATTGAATTCCGCATCAAAAATCCACGGGTTTTCCTGTAAAAGTTTTTTCAATGCTTCGTCTTCATTATCGATACCTTCAACAATACCGATGACCTGTTCGTTTTCTACCGTACTTCCATTAGGAGCAATAGTTTCTCCTTCAGACGTAATAAATATAAACTTTTTCATTTGGTTATCTTTCTGTATTTACCTCTCGAAACAAATTCAATAATATTCCTATCCCGTAAGATTTGTAACTGTTGACGTACTTTGTCTTTAACAAAATTATTTTCCGGGTGTTTTGATTTGAGTTCCTCTTCAAATCCATAAACTTCATTTAGTGAAAACACTACCGAATTTATTCTGTCAATACATTTCAAAATATCTAATGTCCAGCCCTTTGCCTTCGGTTTTTCGTTTCGCAGGAAAACGGTTTTGCTCCAAGTTTCTAAAACTACGTTTCTGCTGGAAACCATCGAATTTTTCACGAGAAAAATGCGTCCCAGTTCGGGAATTTGCTGTAAATCAATATTGCAACCCGTCCAGCCAGCACGACGCGCGGTTATAGCTAAAGGTTTTCTTTTCTCAATAATTTCCGGCTGAAAGAAATGCTTTGGAATGATTAGAAAATCATTTACTTTCCAATCCGCTTTGCTGTAAGTCAAAAAGAAGAAATTCGGATTTTCGTCCGAAGTTATCCGCTCAATCATTGTCGAATAAGCGCCGTCAGTTATCTTTTTCCCGAGTTTGCCATTCTTGCTTTTGAGTTCAAAGTCTTCGTTGCAGAAGGCACAAAAGAAATCGGCAACAGGTTGGTTATTGGGGTATTCGTTGACACTTTCATTCCCGCAATTCGGGCAGTAAGAATTTTCCTTGACCCAATTTTCGGTTAAAACTCTGACGATTTGAGAAGAACTTGAATATGAATCTGCCATTTGAAAATTCAATTTTAGATTCATAAATCATTTATTACGCTGACTTTCATTTATTCACCTCGATTTGCGACGGCTGCGGTTCTGCATTTTTTGGCAAAAAATTGTCGGCGACAATGTAACCTAAAGTTATTGCAAATATTAGCAAAACACCGTAAATGGTCGGCGGCGCAGGCACGGGCAAATTGAAATAACGACACGCCGCGCCGATAACAAAGGCGATAAAAACTCCGATAAATAGCTTTAACATAATTTTACTGAAAATCCCGTATGTCTCTGAAAGGCTTTTCCGTATCCGTAAAATCTGGACGGTAATAACGCGAAGCAGATTCGTATTCCTGCATAAAACCTTGTTCCATTCCGAGTTTTTCTAAGACTTCGACTGCCTTGAACCATTCGCGTTCATTTATCGAGCGCGAAAGCAGAATGTATTTTTCATCGGTTGCCGCTTTGTTCGTCGCATAGTATTGCGCCATCAAACTGACGGCAACTTTCGGGGACAATTCTTCTTTGATCCAGCGCACATTTTCTTCGATGCCTGCCAAATCATTCGGTAAAACGAGCAGGCGAATCAGCAAACCTTTTTGCAGAAGCCCGTTTTTATCAAAAATTAATTTATCGCCCATTTGCCGAAACATTTCCTTTATCGCTTCATGCGCAAAAGTTTTATAGCCGCGCACCTTTGAATAAGTAAAACCTTCGGCATCGCCTGCGTACTTCAAATCAGGCAAGTAAACGTCAACGATTCCGCTTAATAATTTCAATACTTTAACCGAATCGTAAGCGTTTGTGTTATAAACAATCGGCAAATTCAAACCGTTCTCCGCCGCGATAAGAATCGCCCGCGCCATCTGTGGAACGAAATGCGTCGGCGAAACAAATCCGATGTTATGACAACCACGCTTCTGAAGTTCCAACATCATTTCCGCCAGGCGTTCGTGCGTCGTTTCATTTTTTCTCTGTGTTTTCCAGGCTTGCGAGATTTGAAAGTTTTGGCAATAAACACAGCGCAGATTGCAGTTGCCGAAAAAGATATTTCCCGCGCCGTTTGTGCCCGACAAAACAGGTTCTTCGCCGAAGTGCGCCGTGTAGCTTGAAACAATCGGAAGACGACCCGAATAGCACGCCGCGATTTCGTCCTTTAAGCGATTGTTTCCACAATCCTTCGGACAAATCGTGCAGGATTCGAGCAGTGCTTCCAGCTGCTCAACTCTTTTTTTCAGTTCGCCCGCCGCTAAAAGTTTCGTGTATCCGGGCTCTGATTTTTCCTCTTCCAAAAGCATTGTGTTGGTATTTGTTGATAATCGATTCCGGGGCAACCGCCCGCGCAAGTTCCCACGTAAAGTCCATCTCCGCGTTGACGGTCGCGGTTGCCATCCTGGTTTCGCGGAGCATTAAAACGCTGCCGTAAAATAAAAATAAAATGCCGACGATACCGATTGGAATCGGCGTTAAACGATATACGCCGACGATTCCGACAACGCCAATACTGACGCTCGTTAAAATAAAAAAGCACAAACCGTAATAGAACGCGCCCATCGCCCTTTGCAGAATTCTTGAACGGCTTGTTACTTTATCAAGCAGATTGACGACTGTTTCGAGACGTCGATCATAAAGCGGAAGGCTGTTTTTGTCTTCGGTTGTCAGAAGTTCCGCCAGCCTCTGTTCTAAATCGCGCACGCGGTCAACCACCCGTCCGAGCCTGGTTGAAGTCGAAAGCACGAGCGAACCGGTCGCCGAAATAAGCAGCGCGGGCGTAATCATCGCCGTCAGAAACTCGATGGTAATCTGCAGCGCATTCGGATTGAGAGAAATTACATCGCCAGCCATTTGTTTTATTGCGAATTAAAAATTGCGAATTACGAGGTGAAGAAAATAAATCTTTAATTCTTTGCGCCCTTACGGGAATCATTTCCACTTTTGTTCGAATCAATTTTCCCCACTTCAAATCCTGCGTTATAATCAAATACAACTAAAAACCTAATGTTATGACTACCGAAAAACAAACGCAAGGAACTGTTTCGGTTTTGCAGCACGAAAGCGAGATTTTGCGCAGCAATCCGCTCGGCGACAAATCCGTTCGAGACGTGTGCGTTTATCTGCCGCCAGGTTACGAACAAAGCGACTCACGCTTCCCTGTGGTCTATTGTCTAACCGGATTTACAGGACGCGGAAAAATGTTATTAAACGATAATGCCTTTGCTCCGAACCTGGCGGAAAGAATGGACGCGCTTATCAGCGAAAATAAAATCAAACCGATGATTGCCGTAATGCCCGATTGCTTTACCTATTACGGCGGCTCACAGTATATAAATTCGAGCGCGACCGGCGATTACGAAGATTATTTAACCGAGGAAATTGTTTTGTTTGTTGATGAAAACTTCCGCACGATAAACGATAAAAACTCGCGCGCCGTGATGGGAAAATCTTCGGGCGGCTACGGCGCGCTCATTTGCGGACTTCGACACGCCGACCAGTTCGGATTAGTTTGCTCGACCAGCGGCGACGCTTATTTTGAACATTGCTATTTGCCTGATTTTGCAAAAGCATTCCGTGCAATCAAAGGCAATCCGCAAAAACTCGTTGAAAAATTTTGGGATGAAGAAGCAAAAAAAGGTAAAGATGATTTTTCAGCTTTGAACATCATCGGAATGAGCGCGTGTTACTCACCGAATTTAGAAAATGAAATTGGTTTTGATATGCCGTTTGATTTGGAAACAGGCGAAATTCGCAGCGACATTTGGGGGAAATGGCTCGCGCACGATCCAGTCAGGATTGTGGAAAGTGCGTTGGAAAACTTAAAATCGCTGAAGCTTTTATACATCGACGCCGGAACGCGCGATGAATTTGCGCTTGATTTAGGCGCGAGAATTTTGTGCAAAAAATTAAAGGATTTTGATGTTTTGCACATTCACGAAGAATTTGACGATGGACATATGCAAATCAGCTATCGTTATAATCGCTCGCTCGAACTGATTTCAAGCGCAATAGAAGAGTAAATCAACTTTCTTCAGCCGAGATTTTTATCATTTTAAAATGCGTTTCGGTTTCGTCAGCAATTTCAAACCCGAGTCGTTTGTATAACACTCGCGCCGGATTAACTTTTAGAACCTGTAATCGGACAGACTTTTGCGACGTGTTTAGCAAATTTTTAATAATTGTTGTCCCGATACCACGATTTTGAAACTCCGGCAGAAGTCTTATCGAAGCAAGCAGTATTTCGGTTTCCTTTTTAATCACCCGCAAAAAACCGGCATCGATTTCATTAACAGTGATGATCTCGCCTTCTGCCGGATTAAACTGTTTCTCAAAACTTTTTCTTTGCCAATTTTCATCCCAGCCCCACGTTTGTGCGACATATTCTTTGAGAGCGGAATTATGCAGATGCCAAAGAAACTCAAAATCATCATTGTTGATTTGTCGGAAACTTATGTTCATTGAGATTAGTATTTTTCCGGCTGATTTTCTTTTGCCGAAACTCGCTCGACTTCCCGGTTCATTTTGCCGGTTAGCATAAACCACAACATTTTGTAATCCGATATAAAAGACCAAAGCGGATATTTAAACGTTGCCGGTTTATTATGTTCGACAAAAAAATGCGCGAACCACGCAAACGCGTAACCGACAGCAAAACAAAGCGGAAAATAATACCAGACACCGCCGCGAATAAACCATACAAGTAAAACAACTCCGAGCGTCGTGCCGATAAAATGCAGGTAACGCGTCAACGGTTCACTGTGTTCTCGAACGTAAAAATCCCAAAATTCGGTGTAGTTTTTTATTCTTGTTTCGTCGCTTGTCATTTTATTTACTTTAATTTTTTCTTAAAGCTTTTTTAAAAGCTAAATTATTTTCTCAATAATTTCGACAATTTTCTGCAAACCTTCCGCATCCGTTTCGTTGAAATCATCGAGTTTGTCGCTGTCCACATCTAGAACCATTGCAACTTCGCCCGATTTATCAAATACAGGTAAAACAATTTCCGACTTCGAAGCGGAACTGCAGGCGATGTGTCCGGGGAATTCATCAACGTCTTGTACAATGACAATTTTTTTTGTCGTGTAGCAATGACCGCAGACGCCTCTGCCGAAATCAATCCGCGTGCAGGCAACTGGACCCTGAAACGCGCTCAGAACAAGCTGATTTTCTTTTTTGATATAAAACCCAATCCAGAAAAATCCGAAGGCTTCTTTGAGAGCCGCCGTAATGTTCGCTAAATTGGCGACTAAATCCGTTTCGTTTTCGACGAGCGCGGCAATCTGCGGCGCGATTTCATCGTAAATCTTTTTTCGGTCTGAAGTTTTTGGAATCGTTAAGTTTTCCGCCATAGATTTTCGATTTTAACACGTTCGATTTTGCACGAATAATTAACACTTTCATTATTTGAATTAAACAGATAATCTCGTTTATTAGACAGATGTTAAAAATATGAAAACACTTTTTATAATGCGACACGCTAAATCAAGCTGGGACGATTCCGCGTTAGCTGATTTTGACCGACCACTTAACGAACGCGGGCTGGAAGCCGCGCCTTTGATTGGTGAAACGATTCGGCAACATCAATTTCAGATTGATTCAGTCGTTAGCTCACCGGCAAAAAGAGCCGAACAAACCGCGCTCCTGGTAAAAACGGCGGCGCGCATCAACTGCGAAATTCAGTTTGATCGAGGAATTTATGAAGCAAGCCCGCAGAGACTTCGGCAAATCGTTGCAAATATCGATAATGACCACAAATCAATTTTGCTGGTCGGTCATAATCCGGGATTTGAAGGTTTCTTAAAATTTCTCACCGGTGAAACTCATACGATGCCGACAGCGGCGCTAGCGGTCATTGATTTAAAAATCGATGAATGGAACAAAACGGCAGCCGACACCGGTAAATTGCGAATATTGCTTCGCCCGAAGGAATTAAAATAACGAAGTTCATTTTCACTATTTACTTATTTAACATTCATTTAACACTTTGTTCAGACTAGTGTTAAATTCCTTAACTATTCTAATTTTTAGTTTCAAACTTCGCGCTTTTGTGATCAAGCATTTTGTTCTACATTTTTATGAAGGGAGTAAAGAAAACTTTTGGAGCGCGAATTAAACATTCTTCGTGACCGTTTGCTGTTGATGGGCGGCGAGGCTGAGTTAGCTTTGCAGCGCGCAACCCACGCGCTTGTCCAGCGAAACAGCGCGGTTGCCATTCAGGTTTTAGCACACGACCGCGTAATCGACTGTCTTGAACTTGAAATTGACCGTCTTAGTATCGAAGCTTTAACGCTGCACCGTCCGATTGCCGGCGAACTGCGACTGGTCATTTCGATTTTTAAGATTACGCCTATTTTAGAACGGATTGCCGACCACGCTTCGAGCATTGCGCGGACAGCCATCGAACTAAATGACGAGCCGGAACTCAAGACGTCCAATGAATTAAATGAAATGGCTGAACGGGCTTTAGAAATGCTTCAGTCGGCGCTTGATGCCTTTACCTCCAACGATGCGGACAAAGCGCGCCGACTTATTACAAAAGATGAAGAAGTTGATAAAATCTACGTCCACCTTATAAATGATTTAATGAAAACGATGACGCAAGACGCAGCAAAATCAACTCGTCTGGCACGATTTATATTCGTAGCAAAAAACCTGGAGCGCATCGGCGATTATGTTAAAGATATTTGCAAACTTACTATTTATCTGAAAGAAGCGGTATTTGTTTAAAGCCGGTAACACGATTTTGGATTAAAAGAGGAAAATTCAATTTTATTTAATATCTTCAGTTAAATTCTTTGCCAATCCAAAATCAAAATTTAAAATCCAAAATTGAAATATGTTACAACAAATCTTGATTATCGAAGACGACGCCGATATTGCCGAAAGCTTGCAGTATAATTTTAAGCGCGAAGGCTTTCGTCCCGTCATTGCCGAATCGGGCGAAAAAGGCTTACGGCTGGCGCTCGACGAAAAAAATCCGCCGTCGCTCGTCATACTTGATTTGATGCTGCCGGGAATGAGCGGGATGGAGTTGTGCCGACGTTTGCGGCGCGAGCCTTTGACGGAAAAGACGCCGATTATTATGCTGACGGCAAAAGCTGCCGAGATTGATAAAATCGCCGGACTCGAACTCGGCGCCGACGATTATATCGTCAAACCTTTTTCGGTTAAGGAAGTGGTGGCGCGTGTCCGGGCGGTTTTGCGGCGCGTTGAAAAAGACACGATTGAGCGGTATGAAGACAGTAATCTCTCGATTGATTTTGCGGATATGCGCGTTGTGTGCAGCGGTGAAGATGTAAGGCTGACGCGGAAGGAGTTTGCTCTTCTGACACATCTGATCAAAAATACGGGGCGAGTCGCCACGCGCCAAAATCTGCTTGATAATGTTTGGGGTTACAGCTATTTCGGCGACACGCGCACGCTCGATGTTCACATTCGAAGGCTCCGCCAAAAATTGGGCAGCTGCGGCAGCTGTATCGAAACGGTTGTTGGTGTCGGTTATAGATTTATCGAATTGAAATAAGATTCAAGATTCAAAATTTAAGATTCAGGCTTTCAACTTCGAATTCCGAATTTTAAATCTTGCATTTTGGAAAGATTTTATGAGTTTTTTAGATAATTTCTTTGCGAATAAAAAATCTGAGGAACAAACTTCACACCTGCTTCTACACAAATTTCTCGAAACAATGCGTGAAAGTGTCCTCGTAGTTGGTGATGATACACGCATTTTAGGCTCTAACGAAGCGGCTTATAACTCTTTTGCGCGCAACAACGGCGCGCTCGAAAACAAACGGCTTAGTGAAGTGCTTCGTGACCTCTCTCTTCACGAAGCATTTCGCAAAGCACTTGAGGACGGCGTTCTCTCGGATATCGAGCTGGAAATTCCGGGCTTGGATAAACGAAAATACGATGTGCGCGTCGCGCCGATTGAACTCGATAAAAAAAATTGCGCCATTGGTGTTTTCTATGACCTCACGCAAATTGAACACCTCGAGACGGTTCGCCAGGAATTTCTTTCAAATGTTTCACACGAACTTCGCACACCGCTGACTTCAATTTTAGCCTTTGTCGAAACTTTAGAAGACGGCGCAATTGAAGACAAAGAAAATAACCAGCGATTTTTGGGTGTCATTCGCAAAAACGCGCAGCGAATGCATCGTCTGATTGACGACATTCTCGAACTTTCGTTAATTGAATCAGGCAGCGTTTCGCTTGATCGAAAAAAAATAAATTTAGCCGCAGTCATCGATGAAGTTTTTACGAACCTTTCCTCTAAAGCAGTTAAATCGAATGTTAAATTAGTCAATGAAATCTCCAAAGATACATTTGTTTTTGCCGATGCGGTCAGACTTGAACAGATGCTGACAAATCTGATTGACAACGCCATCAAGTTTAACAGCAATGCCGGAAGCGTTACCGCCAGCCACAGCGTGAACGACTCGAAAAACGTAATTTCCATCGTCGATACCGGTGAAGGAATTTCCGGCGAACATCTACAGCGCATCTTTGAGCGATTTTACCGCACAGACCGCGCTCGCTCGCGTGAAATTGGCGGAACAGGTCTCGGTTTGGCAATTGTTAAACACCTGGCACGTCTTCACGGCGGCGAGATTTCCGTCGCTTCCATACTCGGCAAAGGTACAACCTTTTCAATCGAACTTCCCTCGGGCGAACCAATAAAATCGTAACTTTCGTTCTTTGACTGCCGCACTCGGCTAATTTCTGTGATATAGTGTTCACATCTTGCACGATTAATCTAACGGGCGAATTAGTTTCAACCAATTCGCTTCTCACCTTTATTGATGTGCTGTTTAATAAGGAGAAGTTATTTATGGAATTAAGCATCGGTCAAAAAGTTGCCTATCCGAACCAGGGTGTTTGTATGGTCGAAAGTATCGAAAATAAAAAAATCGGCGAGAACTTAATGAATTTTTATTTGTTAAGAGTTTTGAGCGACAATTCAACGATTTTTGTTCCGATGGCAAATGCCAAAGCGGTTGGACTGCGACCGATTATTGATTCTCAACAATATAAAAATTTAATTAACGGCTTAGGCGAAGATTTTGATGAAGTATCCAGTGACTGGAAAATTCGCCTGCGCGAATTTAACGAAAAACTTCAATCCGGCGATGTTTTCAAAGCTGCCGATGTGTTGAAAAAGCTGACGTTTTTGAGCCAGGAGAAAAAACTTTCGTTCCGTGAACAGACTTTATTTGAAAAAGCGAAATTTTTGATCGTCTCGGAAGTGACCAACGCCGGTCTTGCAAACGAGAGCAAACTCGAGGGCATCATTAAAAAACTCATCGAAAACGCCTGCCTTCTCCATCACATTACACAGCCGGACGCGATTTCAAAAACAAGTCATTGATAATGGTAAAAGTAAAAAGGCAAAAGTAAAAACCTAAGAATGCCTCATCTTTACAATTATTTATCTTTCAAAATTTTTACTCACCTATTTAAAAAATACTAAGGATAAATACCAATTATTCTTGGGGCTGCTTCATTCTTTATCCTTTGAATAGCTTGCTCTGACGATTGTTTTAATATTTCCGCGAACGTGAAAGTCGCCTTCGATTTCCACTCGCAAAGGGTCGCACGCCTTTACAAAATCTTCTAAAATTATATTGATGACATGCTCGTGGAAAACTTTTATTTCGCGAAATGAATTGATATAAAGCTTCAAACTTTTTAGTTCGATACAACGCTGGTTCGGAACATATTTCAGCTTAATAATTGCAAAATCCGGGAAATCGGAAAACGGACAGATTGCCGTAAATTCAGGAATTTCAAAATCTATCCAAATCTCGCGCCCCGCGTATTCATATTTGAAGGAATCAAGGGGGAAAAGATTCATTTCCTCACGCGGCGTCGAGCGAATATCCAAATTCTGTTGATTTGTCGGTGATAAATTTATTTCGTCAAACATATAAATTCTCGTCTATCCAAAAGCTTCTCAAACTTTAAATTTTTTAGCCGCTTCCAAATCCTTCACGCCAATATTATTGAGCGCTTCCAATAAATTAACAAAAATATGGGCGGTCGCGCGAGCGTCGTCGCCGGCGCGATGATGATTAATCAATGCAATCGAGTAATAGTCGGCGACTGTATTGAGCCGATGATTTTCAATATCGGGAAGCAATTTCCGCGAAAGCTGCACGGTGCAGAGATGCTGATTTCCCACTCGGTAATCCTCGAAAATCTTACCGATTTCGTGATTCAAAAAACGCAGATCGAAATGCGCATTGTGTGCGACCAGCACGGAATCGCCGATAAAATCCAAAAAGTCCGCCGCCACTTCATGAAACTTCGGCGCGCATTTAACCATTGTATCCGTAATTCCCGTCAACTCCGAAATAAAATGAGGAATCGGGGTTTCAGGATTGACCAGTGTTTGAAACTCGGCAGTAATTTCGCCGCCCCTGACGCGGTATGCGCCGATTTCCGTGATGCGGCACGGCGGGGTTTTCGCGCCCGTCGTTTCAAGGTCAAAAACAACAAAATTGGTTTCCGCAAAATTTCGCCGTTCAAAATTGTTTTTTATCAATTCAACCGTGTCATTATTGAGCTTCAGACGCGGGTCTGCACCGACTAAATCCGACACCAGGAGACGTGCCAGACCCGGTTCGGCTTTTGGTATTTTCATCACACAATCAACGACTTTGACGACCGAGGCGCGTCCGCCGAAAGAGCGAAGAAGTTGGATTGTTTCATTAATTAGTAATGAGTCTGAAATTAAGTTAGGATACGGTGGCATCTCAATTTATTCTAACGTTAAAAACATTAAAACGTAAACTTAGCCAAAACAAATAAAAATATCTATGAGCTTTGAAGAAAAAATTTTAGAACATTTTAAGAAAACGAACGCACTTCTTGAAGGACATTTTATTTTGTCGAGCAGTCTTCACAGCCCTCAATATTTGCAGTGCGCTCTTGCTCTGCAGTCTCCGGTGGATGCGGCAAATTTCGGGCGTGCAATCGCCAAAAAACTTGGCACAGAGCAGTTCGACACCGTTGCTTCACCTGCCATCGGCGGTTTAATAATTGGTTATGAAGTCGCGCGGGCATTGAACACACGCTTCGTTTGGACCGAGCGCGAGAACGGCACGATGACTTTGCGGCGCGGTTTTTCTGTCGAAGAAAACGAAAAAATCTTAGTTGTCGAAGATGTGATTACAACCGGCGGCTCGACGCGCGAATGCATCAAAGCGCTTGAAAGCGGCGGCGCAAAAGTTACCGGCGCGGCTTCGATTATTGACCGCTCAAACGGAAAAGCCGAGACGGGCGTGAAGAGAATTGCGTTGGTAAATTTGGAAGTTCCAAGTTACAAAGCAGAAGATTGTCCGATGTGCGCAAAAGGGGAAATTGCGGTAAAACCCGGAAGTCGCTCTCAGATTAAAGTATGAAATATTCAAAGCAAATCGAAGAATTTTAAGAATGAATTACCGTTTGACAATTCAGTATGACGGCACGGATTTTCACGGTTGGCAGGTGCAGAGAAATCTGCGCACCGTGCAGGGAGAACTCGAAAAAGTTATCAGTATGCTCGAAGGCGCGGAAGTTAAAGTGACCGGGTCGGGTCGGACAGACGCCGGTGTTCACGCTGAAGGTCAGGTCGCAAATGTTCATCTCAACAGATTGTTTACGCCGGAAAAACTTTGCGGCGCAATCAACGGTAACGTCGGACGCGACGTGCGTGTTTTAAATGTTGAAGAAGTTTCCGATGATTTTCATTCGCGTTTTTCTGCTCGATTAAAAACTTATGTTTATCGGGTCGTCAACGCGCCCGTAATGTCGCCATTCTGGCTGCGTTATGCGCATCACGAATCACGCTTTTTGGATGTCGACAAAATGAACGAAGCAGCGCGTCTGTTCTTAGGAGAACACGATTGGACGGCATTTTCCGCCGCTCGTTCCGATGTCGAAAATCGTGTGCGGACGGTAACGGAATTTGTCATCGATTCACATTGGGATGCCCGCGCCAACGCTTCAATCATTGAATTTCGCATCAGCGCGCACGGTTTTCTTCGTTATATGGCGCGCTCAATCGTCGGAACAGTGCTTGAAGTCGGGCGCGGCGAGAAAGATTCTGATACAATTTTGGCGGCAATCGCGGGCGGCGAACGCAGTCTGGCAGGCAGAACCGCTTCGGCAAGCGGTCTGACATTACTGAGAGTCGATTACGAGTAATATGCAAAAAGTTGATTTCCAGGAAATTATTGCTTCGCCCGTGGCGGCTTTCGATGAGGGTTTACGTTTTTTTATGGGAGAAGGAACGCTCAACGAAACTTTGCGCCGCGTGGCGAAAAACTTGGACAGTCACCGGATTGATTATAATGTCATCGGCGCGGTCGCGCTCAACCAACACGGTTACCGGCGTTTTACTGAAGATATTGATCTGCTTTTAACCCGTGGAGGTTTAGAAAAATTTAGAAATGAGCTTGTTGGAAAAGGTTTTCGACCGGCTTTTGAAGGCGCTACCAGAAAATTTAGAACGACGCGGGAAAATGTCTCGATCGAGATAATTACGGCGGGCGAATTTCCCGGCGACGGAAAGCCGAAACCGGTTGTGTTTCCAAATCCAAACGAAAGCGAGACGGAAATTGACGGAATAAAAACCGTAAGTTTAGAAAAATTAATAGAATTAAAACTCGCGTCGGGAATAACCGCGCCGCATCGCTTAAAGGATTTGGCAGATGTGCAGGAAATTATCAAAATCAAAAACTTGAGCGTCGAGTTTACCGAAAAACTCGATCCGTATGTGCGCGAAAAGTTTTTTGAACTGCACAAAGCCGTCGAAGAAGCAAAAGATTAAAGTGCTGATTTACCACGTCGTCCTGCCCGAAGTTTGGGAAAAATTTGAAGACAAGAAGTTTTACGAAGCCGAAAGTTTACAGACCGAAAACTTTATTCACTGTAGTTTTGCCAAACAACTTGAGGGCGTTTTGCAAAGGTATTACAAAGGGGCGAGGGAAATTTTGATTTTGACTATTGAAACAGAAAAGCTGAGTTCAAAACTCGTTAATGAACCTTCAACGAACGAGGAAACTTACCCGCATATTTACGGTCAAATAAACGTAGAAGCAATTGTCAAAGTGGAGAAAAGGAAATTAAATTAATATGGATGTATAGCGTGAACAGAAAAAAAAGGGTTTTCTGTATTTTTCTTTTCACTTTATTCCCTATCTCTCGTCTTCATCCCTGTTAATTTTTTAAAAAATGCGCGAAAACTTTGCCGAAGTCATCAAACCAAAATCAATCGAAGCAGAGCTTCTCGCGGCGATTGATTTGGCACGGCTTCCAAATCACGTGGCAGTCATTATGGACGGCAACGGGCGGTGGGCGAAACAGCGCGGAAAACCTCGCGTCTTCGGACATCGCGCCGGCGTTGAATCGGTGCGCACCTTGCTTGATACGAGTGCGCGAATCGGGTTGAAGGCTTTGACGCTTTACGCATTTTCGACGGAAAACTGGAAGCGTCCGGCAGATGAAGTCGGCGCGTTGATGCAGATGTTAATCAGATATTTGCGAAGCGAGCTCAAGGAAGTTCATAACCAAAATATTCGCTTTCAAGCAATTGGAAAAATTGACGGTCTTCCGGCGGACGTGCAGCGCGAAGTGTCTGTGGCGATGGAAAAAACGCAAAATAATACCGGAACGATTTTGAGTATTGCGCTAAATTACGGCGGACGCGCCGAGATCGTTGAAGCATGCCGCAAAGCCGCGCAAAAATTTTTGGAAAACGGCAATTCTTTTGAGGATTTAGACGAAGCCGACATTGAAGAAAATCTTTACACAAGCAATTTGCCTGAAGTCGATTTGCTGATACGAACCAGCGGCGAGATGCGGATTTCCAATTTTCTGCTGTGGCAGCTCGCTTATAGCGAGATATATGTGACCGAAACACTTTTCCCGGATTTTCGCCGCAAAGATATTTTTGAAGCTATTTTAAATTTCCAAAAGCGTGAACGCCGCTTTGGAGGAATTGAAAGCAAGTAAGCAGAAAGCAGTGAACGGAAATGTTTTCACTGTTTTCTGCTTATTGCTCACTACTTTATGAAATCTCGCCTTTTAACCGCGCTCGTCGCGCTTCCTATTTTAATTTTATCAATCGTTCTGCCCGTTTTTCTGCCGCACCTTTCGCAGGCAAATTGGCTTTTTCTCTTGATTGCCGCCTTAGCTTTTAGCGCCGGACTTTTTGAATTTTTTACCTTAACTAAAAAACTTGAACTTAAAGCCGACGCTTCAATCGCATACTTAGGCGCGGCAACTTTTTTTGTGGCATTCGTTTTCGATGCGCCAACAAATGCTCCTGATTTATTACTTTTAACGCTGACGTTTTTTCTGTTTGCCGTTCTCATCACGCAGATGTTTCGCTTTCAGAAAGATTTCTCAAAAATGCTGATCGGCATCGGCGTAACCGTTTTGGGCGTTTTATACATTGTATTTCTGGGCGGATTTCTCGTTGCGACGCGCGTCGGTTTCGAGAATTTGCCCGGTCTTTCGACAAAACTTCTCGGCTTTTTTTTTCTAGTCAATTTCGGCTCGGACACGGGCGCGTATTTTATCGGAAAAAATTTTGGCAAACATAAACTCGCCCCAAAAATCAGCCCCGGAAAAACCTGGGAAGGTTTCATCGGCGGAATTTTATTGGCGGTTGGTTTTGCCGCGCTTTCAACCTTCTTGTTCTTTCCCGAATTACCTTATAAAGTTTCGATTCCATTGGCGATTGTCATGGCGGTGGCGGGTGTCGCAGGCGATTTGGCAGAGAGCGCGATGAAACGCGGCGTGGGCGTAAAGGATGCGGCAAATACTTTGCCCGGACACGGTGGATTGCTTGATCGTTTAGACAGTTTGCTTTTTAATGCACCGATTCTTTATTACTTCGCGCGATTTTATTTTTAATAATAAATCAACCATCCCGCTTCGGATGAACACAGATAAGAAATATCAGATTTTATATTTGGTTTTATCGGTGTTCATCTGTAGTTAATTTCGCCTTGAACGGATTGATCAAATCCAGCCAAATCGGAACCGGTAGCCACGACCAGGCGTTGCCGTAAGTTCTTTTATTAAAATTTTCTATCCGCTTTTCGATTTGCTCCTGCAATATTTCAGGCGGTAAGTCTGCTTGATTTTCATAACAAGCGTGAGAGATACACGGCGCGGGTTTTGCTTTCTGATGGACAAGACAGCCAAAGCCTTTTTCAAAAAGCGGACACGCGAAGGTTTGTAAAAAAGTATCACCGTCCGTCTTTAAATCGTATTTCTCTACTGCTTCTTCAGCTCGCTGATAAACTTCCTTCTGCTTTTCTACGTCTAATTTTCCAAGAGTGTCACCAATAGCGACGGCTTCCAGACGCGTAATATGAACATTCACAAAATGCGCGTCCAGACAACACGAGCCTTTCGTCGGACAAGTTTCGCAATTTTCCGCGTTTTGCTCATAATTTGTTTTTATAAAATTTTGATAAACCGTTTTGAGCTTGCTTAACTCGTTCAAGGCTCTTGTTTCGGTCAGCATTTTCATCTTTTTTTACCCGCCGTGTTACAATTCGAGCGAAACTTTATTTTACACACATTTGGTGAAAATTATGCTTAAAGAAGGAGATGCCGCGCCTGATTTTACCGTTAGTGACCAAAACGGCGAGGAAGTAAAACTTTCCGCGTTACAAGGTCAAAAAGTAGTTTTATATTTTTATCCAAAAGACGACACGCCCGGCTGCACGAAACAAGCTTGTTCTCTGCGCGACGGCTTTGCGGCTTTTGAAGCAAAAGCCATCAAAGTTTTGGGCGTTTCGGCGGACGATGAAAAGTCCCACCGGAAGTTTATCTCAAAATATAATTTACCGTTTACATTACTCGCCGACACCGACCACGCCATTGCCGACGCTTTTGGAAGTTACGGCGAAAAGCAATTTATGGGCAAAGCTTACACAGGTGTTTTGCGAAAGACGTTTTTGATTGACGAGACAGGCAAAATCAAAAAAGTTTTCGATAAAGTAAAAGTTGAAGAACACGCCGACGAAGTTTTGCAAGCCTTTGATGAATAAAAATCAATGGTGGTTGGTGGTCTGAAAACTGCTTCAACCGACCACCGACCGCCGACCACTGACCACCGTTTTATGAAATTCGGTTTGATTGCCGGCAACGGTAAATTCCCCTTTCTTGTCATCGAAGGCGCGCGAAAACAAGGCGCGGCTTTGGCGGTGGTCGCCATCAAGGAAGAAACAGACCCGAAAATTGAACAGGTTGCTGAAAAGTTAATTTGGGTCGGCATCGGACAACTCGGGAAAATGATTTCGTTTTTTAAAAGTGAAGGCGTCTCTAAGGCGATGATGGCGGGACAAGTAAAACATGTTCAGATATTTTCCGGCTCCTTGCCGGATTTGCGAATGATAAAAATGCTCTGGAATTTGCCGCAGAGAAATACGGACGCGCTGATTGGCGGTATTGCGGATGAAATGGCGCGCGAAAAAATTGAATTGATTGATTCAACTTATTTTATTCAAGAACAACTCGCTCAAGAAGGGGTTCTCACAAAGCGTGAGCCTGACGATACAGAAGAAGGAAATATCGAATACGGCTTGAAAATAGCCAATGAAATTGCGCGGCTCGATTTGGGACAAACGATTGTTGTCCGCGCCAAAGCGTGCGTGGCGGTTGAGGCAATGGAAGGAACAGACGCGGTAATAAGGCGCGCCGGAGAACTCGCCAAAGGAAAATTAACGGTTATCAAAGTCTCCAAACCGAACCAGGACATGCGCTTTGACGTTCCGGTCGTCGGCGTTCCGACGATTCAAGCAATGATTGAATCAGGCGCAACCTGCCTTTGTTTGACTGCGCAGAAAACTCTGATTTTAGATAAAGAGGAAATGTTCAAACTCGCCAATCAAAACAAAATTTCAATCGTTGCCGTCAGAAGCGAAACAATTTCAACCAACCTCACGTAGAATCTAACACATCAAAAGTTAAACGCCGGACGTTAGATATTGGACGAAACCAACATCAAGTATCCGACATCTACTTTTATCCTGGAGAAAAAATGAAAAAAAATTTACTAGCACTTTTTCTATTATTTACCTTTATCTTTCAATCTTCGGCTTCGGCGCAAACTGCGACAAAAGCGAAATCTCCGGCACGCAACGCATCGGACACGATCACGGCTGCCCAGCTGAAAGATTATCTGTATTTTGTCGCCTCTGACGAAATGGAAGGACGCAACACGCCTTCGCGCGGGCTTGATATAACGGCAAAATTTATGGCGACGCTGCTCTCGCGCTGGGGTTTTAAGCCGGCGGGCGACGACGGAACATTTTTTCAGAAAATCGCGCTTGTGCGTAATCAGGTTGATCCGGAGAAGGCGCAGGTCGAGCTAAACGGTCAAAAATTAACATACGGGACGGATTTTCTCGCCGACGCTAATTCCGGCGCGGTCAATGCTCCGCTCGTTTTTGCGGGCAACGGCTGGTATGTCAAATCAAAAAATATTGATCCACTCAAAGATTTAGATGTTCGCGGTAAAACTGTCGTTATTTACAGTGATGATTTTCCGCGCGGTTTGACACCGGAGGAATTAACTTCGAGCGGCAAACGCGGTGAAGATTGGGCAGATCCGCAAGCTTATGTTAAACAGAAGGGCGCAGCGAGTTTAATCGTTGTTTCAGCACCAAATCAACAATCTAGATGGGAAAATCTTCGCCGCTTCCGCGAGGGCGGCAGGCTTGGCGTAGAAAAATTAAGCGAATCAACCGGCGGCGCAAGCATTCCGACAATTTATTTAACAGAAAAAGCTGCTGCGACAATGTTTGAGGGTGAAACAATGACGCTGGCAAAGGTTATGGAAACGTATGCGTCAACTGCTCCATTAAATGCTTTTAATTTTTCGGCGAGTAAAAGGATGAATATTTCCGTCACAGCTAAAAAAGAAGTTTCGATGACGCAAAACGTTGTTGCACTGTGGGAAGGCGGCGATGCGCAATTAAAAAATGAAATGGTTGCCGTCGGCGCGCACTACGACCATGACGGCATCAGACCGAACGCGCAGGGCGCGGATAAAATCTGGAACGGCGCGGACGACGACGGTTCGGGAACGGTAGCGGTTTTGGCAATCGGCGAAGCGTTGGCAAAAGCTACGAAACGACCCAAACGTTCGGTTTTGCTGGTCTGGCACGCGGGCGAAGAAAAAGGACTCTGGGGCAGCAAATATTTCAATAAATTTCCGACCGTCAATATAAAAAATGTCGTTGCGCAGCTGAACATCGATATGATTGGACGCAGCCGCAAAACGACTGACACCAATCCGAAAAATAAAAGCCTTTCGGGCGAAGACGAAATTTATGTTATCGGTTCTGAAATGATGAGTTCAAAACTCGGCGAGGTGACAAAGACGGTTAACGATTCGTTTCTAAAGCTCGGTTACAACTATAAATACGACGACCCGAAAGATACGAATCAATTCTTTTTCCGCTCCGACCATTACCATTATGCGGTCAACGGCATTCCAATTGTTTTTTGGTTTGATGGAGAACATGAAGATTATCACCAGGCGTCAGACCACGCCGACAAGATTGATTACCGGAAAATGGAAAAAGTTTCGCGGACAATCTTTTTAACGATGTGGGAAATTGCGGATTTACAGACGCGTCCGGTAGTTGACAAACAGCTTCCGGCTGAATTAACCAGACGATAAAATTTCAAAAGTAATTAACTTGAAAAGAGCCGCAAACTTCTGTTATATTTGCGGCTCTTTCTTTTTATTTGGCGATATTGCTTTGCGCGATAACGATTCCGTATTGCTTTGCAAAATTGTCCCAAAGTATTTCTTTATACTGCTTAAAAGTTATTTTTCGAACTTCTTTTTCAACCGCTTCAGTCTGGTTTTGCATTTTATCGGCAGGTACAATTCCCTCGACAGTTTGTTGGGAAAGTGTTTCTGCTTCTTGAATTTCCCCGGAAGTTTCCGGCACAACCGGCGCATCAGAAACTTCTCCGACTGATGAAACTTCTTCCTCTTCAGGATATTCGGTCATCTCATTTTCAGGTTGAGCCGCCGCGTATTCATAATTGCTAACGATGGAAAAAAGTTTTTCATCATTAAATAAATAAGCGATGAGATTCAAAAGATACGATGTTTTGCGGGGGTTTGTATTGCCGGAGTTTTGCAAAACGGCATAGGAATTCATCGCCAGATAAGTTTTGTTCCAATGACCGACTAACATTATCAGTTCGTAATCAGGCATGATTTCTTCTTCATTTTCGATATTGTTTAACTTGGCTAAATGAATATTTATCGAATGGGACAGCACGCTTGAGAGACGATTCTTCTGCGAATCAATTAAAATTTTGGCAATTTCAGACGTGTTTCCGGCTCTAAAGTTTTTATCGGGGAAAACTGATTCTTCGACTGCAGCCTCCTCCTCCGCGTTTGCTCCTTTGTCATCTTTGTTTACCACAGTTTCTTCTTCCGACTCCTGCCGCTCATATTCGAGAGCCATAAAACTTGCCTGCAAATCCGACGTCCCTTCATCACGTGTAACCGGTTCTTCAACCAATTGCACAAGCCATTCGGTAAGTCTTGTAAGCTGATTTTTCTTGGCTTCTGTAATCTTCTTTAATTCTTTGATGCGCTTGAGATAAATACTCAAATCGTGATCGCTTAATTTCTTGATTGCCGAACCATAATCGGCAAGTTCGTAAGAGTTGTTTTCTGCATTCTTAACCAGGAAAAATAAAGCTTTGTGACCGATGCTCAGAAAATCATCGGTTTCTTCGGAGGAAGCCATTTTGCTGGACTCATCGCCGATAATTTTAGAATCTTTTGGTTCGTATTGCGATATAACGTAAGCCGTTTGACCCTTCCTCGAACCTTTCAATGTATCAGACACGTCCAGAATTTTTTCCACGTCAAAATAAGAGCCATACTCATATTCACTGGTCATTTTCAAAACCTTCTCGCTTTCAATCGAAGCGACGACAATCAAATCGCTTTTCAAATAAAGCGTGAGCAGCGAGTCGGGCGGCTCGCTCGGACAACTGCGAGACGAAACATTTTCGGGCAGTGCGCAGACGGAAAACAACAAAACAAAAACGATTAAAGCAGAGGCAAAATAGCGTTGGAAATACAGCATAAAATAAAACTCCTTTTCAATTTATTCAGTCAGATACAAATTAGAGAACGGCAGCTGAAAAATTAATTGCAGCCAGCGCAAACTTTTTTCCATTTTGTTAGACACCGCGCAATCAAAAAAGTTCCGCCAATGTGAATTCATTTTCAAACACTAGATTTTTATTGGAAAAACCTAAACTGATGTTAAAATAAGCAGGAGTCGAGGTGAAGTAAAAATGACAAAAACCGTTAGCATTAATGAAGTTTAAATTCAAACCTTCATCGCTTTAACGCGTAATGGTGATGAAGTCGTGATAGAAGAAAACGGCGAACTGTTGGCGCGCCTTGTGCCGATTGAAAAGTTTGAACCGAAGCGACTGATTTTAGGTTTGAGAGAAGGACAAGTTTTGGACGAGCGACGATTTTGACGATGAATAATTTTTGAGCCGACGATCAAGATGGTGGTCAAGCAGAATTTTCAGTATTTGCCGACTTCCTTAATTAAAGATTTTTCCGCCATTTTCAAAACAGCAACGGCTTGTTCACGCGAAACGGGCGGAAAACCTTCGAGAAAATCTTCTACAGTTTCGCCGCCTTCGAGATAATCGAAAAGATTTTTAATCGGCACACGAGTTCCTGCAAACACGGGCGTTCCGCTGACTTTTTCGGGATTTATTTCAATAACATCGCTTTTCATAAAAAGATTTTAGCACAAACTCAACTCGTCAATCTTCGGTAGATATTCGGCATTCTTTCCGGCAAAGAAAGCACGTCGTCAATGATTGTATAGCCGACATCGCCGTATAAATCTTTTAGTTCAAACTCGGAATCTTTATCAACCGTAATGCAGAACGGTGTCACGCCGCTCGTTTTCGCTTCGGTCAAGGCTTCGCGCA
>MWVV01000191.1_pt1 | contig 22007 bp, 22 predicted proteins | sample 1047281 | NCBI WGS metagenome assembly MWVV01 (sample SAMN06349986, study PRJNA376086) | soil metagenome | isolation source: PT-2 sample Antarctic (ecotone) soil | place: Antarctica | collected 2015-01-13 | reverse complement strand
TATGAGTGCTATCTTGTCAAATCTTTTTTCAAATTTTTATTGTTAGAATTAAATTTTTGTAAATTTTAGATGACACTTCTTGTTGTGTTCAGGTATATTTAGCTACGCAAGTTTTGTTACTAAAACCGTTTAAGTGCAGAAAAAAGTAAAATATAGAAATTTTTCGCACAGTCCGTTTCCATTTACTGCTAAAAAAATGAAAGTTCTTCGTGAAATTTTGTCTCCGCTAATCGCGGTTCTCGCGGCGTTTGTCGCCGGCGGAATTATTGCTTTGCTGATTGGCGACAATCCGTTTGAAACTTACCGACTGCTGCTCGCCAATTCGTTCGGTTCGACAAAAGACATCGGCTACACGCTTTTTTACGCGACGCCTTTGATTTTTACTGGTTTGGCGGTTGCCGTCGCTTTTCGATGCGGGCTTTTGAACATCGGCGCGGAAGGTCAACTTTACGTTGCATCGTTCGCGGCTGCTTGGGTTGGTATCACGTTTGGCGGAACAATCGTCAAAATTATGGAAGGCGGTCAGCCGAAAGATGTTGATTGGTCTTGGGCGAGCCTTCCGGCAATTCTGCTTGTTCCGCTTTGCATTTTGGCGGCAATTGTCGCGGGCGGAATTTGGGGCGCGATTCCGGGAATTCTGAAAGCGAAATTCGGCTCGCACGAAGTTATCAATACGATAATGCTTAACTTTATCGCCGTTGCTTTAGTCGGTTATCTTACGCAATATCATTACAAAGCTCCGGGACCTATTTTACAAACCGCGCCGATTGGCGAAGCAGCGCATATACCGCAACTCAATCAATTCCTGCCGTTTATACCGAAAGATGTGCCGCTTAACATCGCGTTTTTGCTGGCGATTTTGATGTGCGGGGTAGTTTATGTCTTTTTGTGGAAAACAAAATGGGGTTTTGAACTTCGCGCCGTCGGAGAAAACCCTTCGGCTGCCGAATACGGCGGAATCTCGCCGCGAAAACAAATTATAATCGCAATGACAATTTCCGGCGCGCTCGCGGGAATGGCTGCTATCGGTGAAGTTTTGGGTTATCGCCATCACCACGAAGAAGGTTTTTCGGCTGAATGGGGATTTTTGGGAATTGCCGTCGCGCTTTTAGGCAGAAATCATCCGCTCGGAGTTTTCGTCGCCGCATTGTTTTTCGCGGTTTTACAGCGCGGTGAAATTTTCGTTGATGCCTTTACGCCGCGAGTTTCCAAAGTCATCGGCTGGGTTTTGCAGGCGATTATTATTTTGTTTGTTGCTTGTCTGCAAATGTATTCAAAAACTACCAGAACCAAAGGTAAAGTATGAATGAACTTTCTCTATTCGCATTGATTTTTTCGGCGATTCGGCTTGCCACGCCTCTGATTTTCGCGGCTTTAGGCGGAATGTTTTCCGAGCGTTCCGGCGTCATAAACATCGCGCTCGAAGGTTTAATGCTCGCAGGCGCGTTCACAGGCGCGGTTGTTACATACGAAGCCGGAAATCCGTATGTTGGTTTGCTTGCCGGAATGCTTGCGGGCGCGGTTTTAGCTTATGTTTACGCAATCGCCTGTATCAAGTTTGAAGCCGACCAGGTTGTTTCGGGAATGGCGATAAATTTTTTGATGATTGGACTTCCGGCATTGATAAGCGGCGCGATTTACGATTCGTCAGGCTCGACGCCGCAGATTGATAAAGTAAATTTGTTGCCCGAATTTTTTAATCGTCTTTCGCTGGCTTCAATTTTAGCTTTCGCGCTTGTTCCGGCTTGCTGGTACATTTTGTATAAAACACCGTTCGGTTTGAGGCTTCGCGCAACGGGCGAAAATCCGGCGGCGGCAGACGCGGCGGGCGTAAATGTTATTCGCTTGCGGTATTTAGCAGTTATTTTGTCGGGCGTTTTAGCGGCGGCGGGTGGCGCGTATTTATCAATCGGACAATCTTCTTTGTTCACCCGAAATATGACCGCCGGACGCGGATTTATCGCGCTCGCCGCGTTGATTTTGGCGAAATGGCGACCCGTTCCGGTTTTGCTGGCGTGTTTGTTTTTCGGTTTGATGGAAGCCTTGACAATTCAAATTCAAGGCGTGATAAAACTTCCGTCGGGCGAAGACATTCCCGTCCAGTTTATTCAAATGATTCCGTATGTCTTAACGATTATTGTTTTAGCCGGATTTATCGGTCTGTCACGCGCGCCGCGTGCGCTCGGCATTCCGTATCGAAAGGAAAAGTAGTTTTTAGCCTGAATTTTCCTAACAGAAAACTCAACAGCAAGTAATATGAAAGAATGCGTGCGAGCATTTTGCTTTATCGGCGGATTGTTACTCTTCGGAAATACCGCAGTCAGATGTAATGTATCGGAAATTTTTGCGCCGAGTTTCAACGAAAATAAAATTGTCGAGCGCGTTAATTTAATGGCTAATTCCGGTGAGCAAACAAATTCGGTCAGAACGAATAAAAATCCCGTTTCACCGAAACTTGATAAAGCACAAGCGTTAAAAGCTATTGACAATTACGTTAAAGGAGTCGTCGAAATTAAGAACGCGAGCGAGTATAAAGAGGCGAGATTGATTGTCTATGGCGATATTGACAGTAACGGTAGGGAAGACGCGGCGGTTCAATTTACCGTCGAGGGCGAAGGCGGCGGAAATTATTACGCTTTTTATCTGGCTGTTTTCAAAAACGTAGACGGTAAATTAGAGCTGATAACCGACAAGTCTGTCGGCGGGAAATTGAATCGTGAAGTAACCTTAAAAAGGAATTAAAGGCGGAAGGATAAATTTCGATACAAAAGACTAAGCTGAAAATGACGGCGCTTGTTGTCCGAGCATTAAAGGGAAGACTTCTTTTATTTTGAACGGTAAAAAATTACTCGAAATTAAAGCTAAAGCTAAAAAATGAGTTATGAAAAAGCGGTTGAAGCCGCCCGATTTATCAAATCGAAATACGAAAAAAAAATAAAAGTCGCCCTCGTTTTGGGAAGCGGTTTGGGTGCGTTCGCTGAAGAGGTTGAAAATACCGTTATAATTCCTTACGAAGAAATTCCCCATTTTGCGCGTTCAACAGTTCAAGGACACGCGGGAAGATTAGTTCTCGGCGAAGTCAATGGCGTTGCGGTTACGGTTCAGCAGGGACGTTTTCACTATTATGAAGGTTACGATATTCAACAAGTAATTTTTCCGGTTCGCGTTTTCGGCATTTTAGGCGTGAAAAGTTTGATTCTAACAAACGCGGCGGGAAGTGTTGACACGGATTTCAAGCAGGGAACTTTAATGCTGATCCGCGACCACATAAATTTAATGGGCGTTAATCCTTTGCGCGGAAAAAACGATGAACATTTCGGTGAGCGTTTTCCCGATATGACCGAAGTTTACTCGCTCGAATATCAGGAAATTGCCATTACCGAAGCCAAACAAATGGCTTTTGAAAAAGCTGCAAACGATGAAGAAAGAACGGGCAAAAAACAAGAACTACACAGAATTTTGCGGCGCGGCGTTTATTGCGGTCTTTCCGGTCCGAGCTATGAAACGCCGGCGGAAATTCGTATGTTGCGGCTTTTCGGCGCGGATGCCGTCGGAATGTCAACGGTTCCTGAAGCGATTACGGCAAGGCAAATGGGAATAAAGGTTTTAGGAATTTCCTGCATTACAAATATGGCGGCGGGCATTACGGAAGAACCTATTCACCACGAAGAAGTGATGGAAACCGGCGCGAAGGTGGCGGGGACTTTCAAAGAATTATTGAAGAGAATTATTCCAAAATTAAAATAGTAATCAGTAGTCAGTTGTCAGAAATTGCCTGACAACTGACTACTGATTACTGACTACTGATTATGATAATTGGAATTTGCGGCGGGACGGGTTCGGGAAAAACGACAATTGCCAGAAAAATCGTGCAAGATGCAGGTGTGATGAATGTCGTTTTGGTTGAACAAGATTCGTATTACCGAAACTTGGCGGATATGCCGCTTGACGCGCGTCGCCAAACAAATTTTGACCATCCCGATTCGATTGACAGCGAAATGCTCGTCCATCATCTGAAGCGGCTGAAAAACGGGCAGTCAATCGAGATGCCGATTTACGATTTCAAGGCTCACGTCAGAAGTGGCAACACTGACCATATTGACCCGAAACCGGTTGTTATCGTTGAGGGAATTTTGATTTTTTCCGAACCGCGCGTTTTAAGTTTGCTTGACGTTCGGGTTTTTGTTGACACGCCGGACGATATTCGTTTTATCCGGCGTCTGCAGCGCGACATCAACGAACGCGGGCGAACCGTCGAATCGGTTATCGCGCAGTATTTTGCCACTGTTCGCCCGATGCATTTTGAATTTGTCGAGCCGTCGAAACGCCACGCCGATATAGTAATTCCCGAAGGCGGACAGCCGAATGTCGGAATCGAGTTTCTTTGCGGGCTTATCCGCGAAAAACTTCGCAAAGAACAAAAGGAAGTGATTCAAGCGTGAACAGGGAAGATTTAAAGAATTTAATTAAAACCGCAATGCAAGCGCGCGAAAAAGCCTTTGCGCCGTATTCAAAATTTAAGGTCGGCGCAGCTGTCCAAACAAAAGACGGAAAAATTTATACAGGCTGCAATATCGAAAGCGCGACTTATGGCGCGACGGTTTGCGCCGAGCGCGTGGCAATTTGGAAAGCAGTTTCCGAAGGCGAAACGGAATTTACACATTTAGCTGTCATTGCCGACACGAAAATTTTGACGCCGCCGTGCGGGATTTGCCGGCAGATAATCTGGGAATTTTGCGGCGACGTTCCGGTTACTTTTTCCAATTTGCAAGGCAAAACCGAAACCTTGCGGATGAGCGAACTTTTGCCAAGGGCTTTTGATACAAGTTTTTTGAAGTAATGTAAAAATATATTTGTTCTCGATTTTCAAACAATGTGCTTCTTTTCTTGCGATTTGTTGCCTTTGATTTTCCATAACAAAATGTAGTAAATTCAGCTATGGAAAAGCTAAAAATTTTACTTGTCGTTTCGCTTCTTTTACTACTTTCACAACCACTTTTTGCTCAAAGAAAATCAGTTGATTTAATTATTCAAGGCGGAACCCTCGTTACGATGGATGCGGAAAAGCATTTGATTCCAAATGGCGCGGTTGCCGTCGAAAAAGACAAAATCGTCGCGGTCGGAACGGCTAACGAAATCGCACAAAAATTCGCGTCTAAACAAACAATCAACGCTAACGGCAAGGTTGTCATTCCCGGTTTGATAAACACGCATACGCACATTCCGATGACACTTTTTCGCGGCATTGCCGACGATTTAGATTTGCAGGAATGGCTTACAAAATTCATTTTTCCCGCCGAAGCAAAAAACGTCACGGAAGATTTTGTTCGCGTCGGGACGCGCCTTGGTTTAGCGGAAATGATTCGCGGTGGAACGACCTCCTATTGCGATATGTATTATTTTGAAGATGCAATCGCGGACGAAACCGCAAAAGCCGGAGTTCGGGGAGTTTTAGGCGAAACGATTATTGATTTTCCCGTCCCCGACAATAAAACGCACGAAGAAGCGATGCGTTACGCCGAACGATTTATCAACAAGTGGAAAAATCATTCTTTAATAGTTCCCGCGCTGGCGCCGCACGCGGCTTACACGGTTTCAACTGAACATCTGCAAAACATCAAAAAACTTTCCGATAAATTAAATGCAGCCGTAGTCATTCACGTTGCCGAAACACAGACGGAAGTTGACGATATTTCAAAAAAATACAATGCGCGTCCGGTCGAATATCTCAACAAAATTGGGTTTTTAAATAATAAAACAATTGCCGCGCACGTCGTTTTTGCAAATGAAAATGAGTTAGATATTTTGAAAACGCGCGGTGTCGGCGTCGCTCATAATCCCCAATCGAATATGAAACTTGCTTCGGGCGTTGCGCCAATTCCGCAAATGCTGATTAAAAATTTGAATGTCGGTTTGGGAACAGACGGCGCGGCTTCAAATAACGATTTAAGTATGTGGGAGGAAATGGATACGGCGGCAAAGCTGCACAAAGTTTTTGCGAAAGACCCAAAAGTTGTTCCAGCCGAAGAAGCATTTGAAATGGCGACAATTCGCGGCGCGCGTGCGCTGCATCTGGAAAATTTAATCGGTTCAATCGAAACGGGAAAACGCGCTGACATTGCTATTGTTGATTTTGATAACCTGCATCAAATACCTTTTTATAACGTCTATTCGCATTTAGTTTATGCGACGAAAGCAAGCGATGTGCGAACGGTTATTATCAACGGAAAAGTTGTGATGATAAATAGAAGGTTGCTTACACTGGACGAAAATGTTATAAAGAGAACTGCAAACGCATATCGTCAAAAAATCATCTCAAGTTTATCGAATCAATAGGCAGGGTTTCCAAAACCTTGCTTGAAAGTGTTTTTGAAAGAGCATTATAGACGGGTAATTTGTTCAGGTCGTAAAGTGAACTTTCACATTCCGTGTTCGCTTTGACCTTTGCGGAATATTAAAGTCACGTCGGTTCAAGATGGAGATTTGCAGTAACAGATTAAACGGATTTTACAGACTTAAAAACGATTAAAAAATCAGTGTCATTTGTATAATCCGTTGTTTCAAAACTGCCGTTAGTTAAAGAAAAGGAGACTCGAAAATGCCGCTAAATGTCAGAAGGTTTTACACTTCGGTTTTACTGGTTTTTATTTTTTCAATTTTTTCGCTCGCGCAAACATCCGCCGATATAATGCGGCAAAGAGTAGCGAAGGCAAAAGCGTATATTGCTGTTAAAAATTATAACGCCGCGATATATGAACTCGAAAACATCAGGCGCGAATCAAGCGACCCGACCGTTGGCGGCGTTATCAATGTTTTGTTGATGAATTCTTATCTCGACCAGGGCGATTATAAACGCGCTCAGGAATTCTTAAAAGAACTTTCAAGTCCGCAAAAAGTTAATAGACAAAATGGTTCGGTGAATTATTTTACCGTTGCCGGACAAGTCGTTAAGGGAGCGCGCAGCCAGCTTGAACGTTATAAAGCACTCGGTCTTTCCGTCTCCGACCGCAATTTGCCGCTTGAAGCCTTGACCGATGTCGAGAAAATGCGCGAAACATTGGAAATAGTCGTTGAGCAATCAAAAGTTTTGAGTAAAGAGAAAACTCAAACTTCAAACGCAATGGCACTTTTGGAAGAAGCAACCAACGCGCGAAGCAGTCTGGCGCGGGACGATTTCGATGCGAAACGTTGGAAAGATGCGACGGGCGACGCTCGTGAAATGCTCGCCAATTCAAGAAGCGTCGTCGTCAATGCCGTGGACGGTTCAACTACAAATGCGGCAAATATCAATACCATTGCGCTTAATACTCCCTCACCTGTTCTGAACGCAACAACGCTAACAAAAACAACCGAAACAAAAACAACAACCAATACAACAACTTTTCAACCTGTTCCGAACTCTTCGATAAACAATTCAACCAACCAACCAACTAAATCGGATATTTCCAAACCCGCGATTGAATCTACAGCGAAAATCGAAAAACCAACTGCAGAAATTAAAAAGCCGGATGAAATTCGAAAGATAGAATCGGAAAATAAAGACGTTGCAAAAAATTCACCGCTGCAGAGCAGAAACCGTCGCGTTGAAACTCCAGGCAATGAAAACAAAACGGAGACGCCGGCAGTAGCTAACGACGCCGCGAAAAATGCCTCGCCGCTCGCGGTTGGTTCTTTACTTGAATATGCGACGCAGAAAACCAATCCGGTTTATCCGCCGGCAGCAAAAAGCATCCGAATGAGCGGGGTTGTCAAAGTTGAATTAATCGTTGATGAAAAAGGACAGGTTGCCGAAGTACAAAAAACAAGCGGACCTTCTATGCTTCAGCGAGCGGCGACCGATGCGGTAAGAAGATGGAAGTTCAAGCCTTTCATACGCGACGGTCAGCCGATAAAAGCGACCGGCTTTGTCAGTTTTAATTTCAGCTTGTAAAATAGCGACAAATTTAGATTTTTTCGTAGGCAGTTGCTTTTTCGAGCGCTGCCTAATTTGTTTTGTTAGTTAAAAACGGGATGAGTCGCGTTTTTCGTTCATTGATTTCCATTAGCATTTTGTTGTTGTAGTAATTCTCGAATTTCTTCCAAATAGTCTTTTACTTTGTCGGCGAAAATAAAATCTTTGTCGTTTTCCAGCCTGATTAAATGTTTCATCGCCTGCGGGTACTGCTTTGCGTTAAAATATGTTTCACCAAGCAGGAAAGAACCGCTTTTTGCATAAGGCGTGTTTGCGTGTGTTACAGTTAGCGTTTCCAGAATATCTTTTGCTTTGTCGAATTTGTGCCCGCTAAATAAAAACTCTTCAAGCGAACTATTTTTTATCAAATTGTAAGCGTTACGGTCTGCTCCGGTTGGCGTTTTTATTTCAACAGTTGCTTTGTTTGACATTATAACCTGTGTTCCGTCGTCATTAGAAAGTCGGGCTTGCAATTCATACGTTCCAGGCTCAGGAAAATATCTATGTAAGCCAATCGTTATCCAGCCTTTTATTTCGCAGCTTTCTCCGGGAGCGAGTTTAACGTTGGTAACAAAAGAGAGAGGACTTAATGCACTTTGCCCACCGATTGGCACCTTTTCATTGCTGCCATTCTTTTGGGCATAAAAACCAATACGAGTAAAACCAAAAACGATTCCTTTGTAGCCCATAGCTGGCTGATTAGTTTTATTACTCTGCCTGATAACTATCGGAATTGGTTGCAGTGAGAGCACTATTCGTTCCGGCGCAGCAATCTCAAGCGTTAAATCAGTAAACGGTCGAACTTCCTCATTGGATTGTTCTGTTTGTGTAGTCTGAGCTGAAATAGCAACAACACCTTGCAAAAACAAAAGCGAAAGAAAAATACAAAATAGGAAATAACCTTTCCGCAGCATAATTTTACTCCTTTATCTTAATTTGTCGGTGTTCCGGGGCTTTTTCCCGCCAACGAATTATACTCAAATGCTTATCTGAAAACGCAAGTGTGTTGAAATAACAAGCAGTACTTTAAGGATTCTGGCGCTCTATTTGAAGAAAATTTACGGATTGTTTGTTTGTCTGTTTAAGTTTCTATTTTGCTGTCTCTGCTGTGTATCTATTTCGTAGTTCATTTAAAGACCTGCGTCCGAACCTCGAAAAAGCGGAGTGAAAACCCATTTGCTGTGATTTTCAAGTCCGTAATAAGCAATAACGGATGTGCCGCGGCTTTGACTGGCGACGCCGATAAAAGGCGTCTTATCGGTTGTAACTTCAATTTCTTCTTCGGCATCATCCTTTATTTCTTCCTCCGTTTGAGTGTTAAGCATATTGACGAGCGGAAGCGCGTAGTTGTCGAAGATTAGTTTCGGTTGGGGGCTTGGAGGAAGAACTCCGTTGTTATAAATTTGCACGCGCATTCCAAAATTTAAAAACGCCTTGCTGGTAGGTTTGATGAGCCGCCATTTTCCGTCTTCCGAAAGCGGGTCAATTGCTGCCGTAGGTCTTAAAATCTGGCGTTTTTTCGTGCCTTGCGGAAGTCCTTCAAGCAAATCATCCATCGAACCGGGGAGTTTTGCTCCCTTGTAAAACTCGACGTATTGTTTAATCGCCTCGGCAACTTCTTCACCGCGCCGGATTGTTTCGAGTTCTTTTTCACGCTGCACACCTTGTTGGACGGTCGGCGCGACAGCCAGAAGCGCGATGGCAAAAAGCGTCATTACTGCCATAATGGCGATTAAAGACATACCCGCTTCAGGATTTCCGATTTGCCTTTTGGTCTTTGTATTCTCGCAATTCGCAATTCGTAATTCGTAATCTCTCTTTGTGCTGACAAGTAACCACTGACCAGTGACCACTTTTTTAATTGTTATCATCGTCGTCATCATCCTTATTAGGCGGCGGCGGTTGCGGCACATTTTGACGCTGAATAGTTCCCGGAATACCCGGAATACCCTGAATTTCCCCTTGCGGCGGAATATAAACCGGCTGATTGGGGTTATATTGGTTATTCATTCCTTTATTCCGAAAACCGTCGGGAGAATTAAGTGAAGGCACATTTACCGACGCGCTTTGTCCGGGTTCGGGACGATAAAGCGGCAGTCGGTGACGGAAACCTAAACTTGCGTCTTCCAAAATAACGTCTTCTTTTGAAATACTTATCACTCTAAAACGCCCGCTTACCGTGTCATTCAGACGCGCTCCGAATTCCATATTTTTGTCTTTTTCACGAAAATACGCCGTGTTATTATTATTTCGCTGTGACAGCTTCGCGCCGATATACAGCAGCGGCGGTTTCGGTTGAGGCTGCACGTTAAGTAAAACCTGATTTGAATAAAGCTTGCCGTTTGGCGTAACCACCATAATTTGTTTCGGACCTTCGCCAGAAATCAAATTTGAAGGAATTTCAGCCACGAGTTGCTGCGGACTGATATAAGTCGTCGGCAACTGACTTCCGTTAAATAAAATTACCGAATCAGGCGTAAATTTATCGCCGCTGACTTCCAGACGGAAAGTTTTCGAGCCGGCATAAACTTCCTGCGGCGTTACGAAACCAATCAAAAGCGGTGGCGTCGGTGTTGGCGGAGGTGGAGGTATCGGTGTTGGCGGTTTTACAACCACACTTGGCGCAACATACGGAGTTGGCGGCGGCGGTTCGTAAAAAGCAAAAATGTTTCTGCCCGCATCCGGCGCGTAGAACGCTCCCGGTTCATAATTAACCGGCGTGGTTGTATATTCAAAATTTACTTCTTCATTGTTTGGAAGCGCAGCAACATCAGAACTGGTTTTCGGCGAAGTTGTCGGAGTAGGTGAAGCCGTAACGGTAACGGAAGTTTTACGACCCGGATTATACAATCCGATTATGTTGTAACCGATTGTTAACACAGCCATACCGCCCAAAACCATTGCCGCGATGATTTTGTTTTTTTCCGCCGGACTTTTTCCTTCAAATAATTTCATTGCTTGTCAATCGCTAAAAATTTACTGACTGTCAGTTACCGTTTCAATCGGTCGAAAATTCGGACGGCGAAAATATGCCGCCATTTCAAGGCGCAAACTTACGGTTTCGCCGTGTGTTTTGCCGCGCACGGCTTTTTTTGTCGCTGTTATTGTCTGCGCTTGCGGCACGATTTGAACGGTTGTCGGATTTTGCGGGATTCCGGCGGCATCGTTCGGATTTATTTTTATGGTATCAATAGATGCTTGAGTTACGCCGGGTTGCGTCTGTTTATCTTTTTCATCGTTTTCCGCTGGTCCTAACTCAACCGCGCTGATGACGACAAAATTGTTGCCGGTTTCGATTTCTCTGATGAAACGGCGCAAATTTTGATACGAACCTTCGAGCGTCATTGTTGCGTAAACGCCGGGAAAAAGGCTTTGAAATTTTGTTCTACCGCGTTCGGCTTCGCTCTCCTGACGGCGACTACTACCGGAAATCTCCAGCGGCGCAAAATCAGGTCCGGTGGTATTGACCAAGCCGTAAGCGCCGATTAAACCGTTTATACGTTGATAAAGCGAGGTTCTCCCAATTGTTGCCACGGGCAAAAATCTGGTCTCAAAATCATTAGCGCTCGTCATCAGCTCCGCGACACGCGCTTCGGTCGTCGTAATCGTTCCGTATTTATTGCGCGCCGACATCAATTCCGTTTCCAGACGGTCGCGCTCGGCTTTGTTTTTTTCGAGTTCCTTTTGCGCGGGTAAAACTACTAAAACTACTAAAATAACAACCGCTAAAATTGCCAAAAGTCCTAAACCGACCGTTGCGATTTCAGACTGCCCCCACATACCTGCGTACACTTTGCGCGGGCGATTTTTCGGGGCAATGTCAATCTTCGGCGACTTGTCAATAATAATAGTTTCGTCTTCGGTCAACAAAACCGTGCGGTTTTCTTCTTCGACAACAACGGCGGAATCTCTTGTTGTTCCATACTCGTTGACAACAATTTCAGGTTGTTTTGGCGCATCTTCCGTGTTTTCTTTCGAAATTTTTGGATTGAGGTCTTGGTTCATTTACTCAGTGCCTCCTTGCTGCGTCTGCGCAACATCGGTCGGCGTGTTTGAATAACCGGAGCGCGGCGTGTAAATAAGACGCAAAGAATATTCGGAATAAGTTATACTCTCGGTTTTCTGCAAATCCTGACCGCGCAATTCGGCTTGGAAAATGCCGGAATTGTTCATATTTTCAATCATCGTCATTACGCTTTGATAATCGCGGCTTAAAACAGCGAACTCGAGTTCGGCTCTTGTTTTGTCCGCGTCTTTATAGACGTTTTGAACGGAAATGCGCGAAGCGCTGACGCTGCCGGGCAAAACCGCTTCCAAATCGGCAAACAGGCGCGACCAGCCAAAAGTTTTGTCGGCGACAAGTTTATGCGCGGCAATAAGAAGCGCACTTTGTTCAGGCGATAACTGCTGCTGCACTAATTCGCCTTTACCTTTTAATGTTTTAAGCTCGTCTTCCATCAACGCAACTTCACTCTTGGCAATTTCGTTTTTAGCGGTGATGTCGCGCAGCTTGGCAAAACTCAGAGTTCCGCCCGAAACGGCTAAAGCTAAAAGCAAAAGAGCAACCAGATACGGTAAAGTTCGATTGCGGAAAGGTCTGCTGGCAAGATTGAGTTTGGTAATCACTTTTTTAAATTAAAAATTCAAAGTTAACAATTAACAATTCAAATTTTGAATTGTTTTGTCAGTCTAGCACGAAAAAATTAGATTGTCGTTTGTCCCTCGTTCGTTGTCCGTAGTTAATTGCCAATCAGCTAATTGCCGAATTTTTTAATAATTTTCGGCGCAAATAAAAACCAGAATGTTCAATCGGTAAAACCTACAACAAACGACGCACAAAAACACTGCTTTCACGTTAAAGGGAAAATAAAAGTTGCAAAATCTTATTTTTAGCGCGAAGGCAGAGATTTATTCGCGCCTTCAAATTTTAGAATAGAATATTTTAGCCGAAATTTGCTAGAGTTTTATTAATCGGTTAATTTAACCGTTTCGGATGACGAAAAATTTCGCGGTTTTAAATTTGGCGCGGCTTCACAATTAACGATTCTAGCTCTCGAATTATTTACTCTGTGATGAAAATTCTCATTGTTAAACTCAGCAGCATCGGTGATATTGTTCACACTTTGCCAACGCTTGCGGCAATTTCACGCGCTTTGCCCGAAGCGGAAATATCCTGGGCGGTTGAAAAATCTTCGGCGGAAATTTTGCGAAATAACGAATTAATAAAAAACCTTATCGAAATTGACATGCGCTCATTAAGACGGCGGAAATCAACCGAAAATATTTTAACCGAAACAAGCAGGCAATTTCGCGGACTGCGAAGTTTTAATTTCGATGCTGCGCTCGATTTTCAAGGGCTTTTGAAATCTGCCGCCGTCGCAACATTTGCAAAAGCGACGAAGCGTTACGGGTTTTCCAAACAAAATTTGCGCGAGCCAGCGAGCCGCTTTCTTTTGACCGATACAATCGAGGTCGAAAAAAATTTGCACGTTATTATAAAAAATTTAACTTTAGCGAAAGAGGCTCTAAAAATTTCCGTTTCCGAAAATGATTTTGCCTTCCCGATTTTTACTCGGACAGAACATAAAAAGGAAGCCGAAGAAATTATAAAACGGGCGGGCGAAAACTTTGCGCTTTTGAATCCGGCAGGCGGTTGGACGACAAAACTCTGGCACGCGGAAAAATTCGCGGCGTTGGCAGATAAAATTTGGGAAGAAAATGGATTTACCTCCGTTATTACGACCGCGCCGACCGAAAGAGATTTAGCGGAAAAAGTTTTGCGCGCGAGTAAATCCGGCAAAGTGTTGCTTGCTCAACCGAGCTTGAAAGGCTTTTACGAATTGGCTAAACGAACCAAAATTTATGTCGGCGGCGATACCGCGCCGACACATTTGGCAGTTGCGGCAAAAGCGCCCATTGTCGGCATTTTCGGTCCGACCGAATGGTGGCGCAACGGAAGCCCAAATGCCGATGACATCTGCATCGAAAGAAGTGATATTGCTTGCCGCATAGATTGCCACCGTCGCGCTTGCGATAATTGGATTTGTATGGACATCGAAGTTGAAACCGTTTTGCAGGCAGTACAAAAAAGATTAGAATTAGCCGAACAAAATGTTTCTAGCCGTTTCTCAAAAATTAATTTGTCCTAAAACCGAAGGTGCGAAATACACCGGTTCAAAGCTAAAACTTTTGCCGTATATTTTGCAGCTTGCTCACAAAGTAAACCCGAAAACTGTAAAGTAGATTACAAAAAAACTTAATGGCAACAATGCGTTAGACAAACGAATGGACGCGGGAAACGCAAAACGGCAATCAGGAATATTTATTTTTAATCGAGAGAAAATAAACCGAATTGAGTTTGAAAAATAAAAGAATTTTACAACGAATGCGCGTGCCGCTCGGATTTCTGTTCGGCATCATTTTTCTCATTTTCGCGCGTCCCGAACTGATGACTTTGACAATCGGCGGGGCAATCGCGCTGATCGGGCTTTTGATTCGCGCCTGGGCTTCGGGTCATATCCGCAAAAATCAAAATCTGGCAGTTTCCGGTCCATACGCCTACACCCGAAATCCGCTTTATTTGGGAAGTTTTATCTTAGGTTTGGGTTTTGTAATCGCTTCCGGCGTCTGGTGGCTTTCGCTTATTTTCGTTGCCTTGTTCTTAGGTATCTATTTACCTGTAATGCACGTCGAAGCCGGTGATTTGACGCGCCTCTTCGGCTTAGAATATGAAGAATACGCGCGAAAAGTACCGCTTTTTCTTCCGCGTATTACGGCTTACAAAGCAATTAATGAAAAATTCGACATTAATTTATATATGCGTTACCGCGAATATCGGGCTGCTTTAGGATTGATTTTCGCGTGGTCAATTTTATTAGTGAAGGCGATTTTTCTAAAATGATTGAGAAGGAAATTTAACGTACGAAAAAGCGGAATGCGAATTCAACACTCCATATTCAACACTTACAATTTATTTTTTTCGCGAAGTTCGCATTCAAAATCTCTTAAAAATTCATTGCCTCTTCGCGCAAAAAAATTCTTTGTTTAAGAAATTTCCTGTTAAAATGTTAGCAATGAAAAAATTAATTCGCTCGCTTTTAATAATTTGCAGTCTTTGCACGGTTTCGACTTTCGCGCAAAGTTCGGTAAAAATTGAACCGTTCAAATTAGGCGAAACCCTTGTTTACGAAGGCAAATACAATAAAGCGATTTTGCGCGGCATCACTGTTGCCGATTTTATCTTTACCGTTCAAAATGCCTCGAACAGCCCGAATTTCCTGCTTAAATCTGAAGCCAAATCGAAAGGCACGCTGATTAAACTTTTAGGTCTCAAATTTAATCAAAATTTTCAGTCAACCGTCGATAGGGAAAAATTGCGCATTTTGAAAACCGTCAAACGCGACGAACAAGACGAGCGCGTGCGCGATTCGGAAGCCGTTTTCGATTACCGAAGCAAAAAAGTTATATACGTTGAAACCAACCCGAATGATATGGCGCGCCCGCCTTATCGCACGGCTTCCCCAATTGAAACCGACACACAGGATGTTATTTCCGCGATTTATACGCTTCGACGTTTGCCTCTGGCGGTCGGAAAATCTTTTGAATTGGCGGTTAGCGATTCGGGTTTGGTTTATAAAATTCCTGTCAGTGTTACCGCTCGCGAACTGCAAAAAAGCGTTTTGGGGAAAGTTTGGTGTTTTCGCGTCGAGCCGCAAGTTTTCGGCGACAAACGTCTGATTGAACAAAAGGGAAGTATGATTATTTGGATTACCGACGATGCGCGCCGCCTTCCCGTCCGCGCCCAAATTGACGCAAGCCTCGGAAGAATCGAAGTCAAACTCAAGGAGGTAAAGTTCGTCGGGCAAACCCAGGCTTCAAAATCTTAAAACTTGCCTTTTACTTGTCTCTTTCCGTAAAGACGCGCATAATCTTTTTATTATTAGCTAATAATAAAAAGATTATGACCGAGAAAGATATTAATTTAGAGAACAAAGAATCGGAAAAAGAAACTAATGTAAGAGAATTTGTGATTGATGATTTTAAAGTTGATTCAATTTCATCGGCGGAAACGATAAGGCGCGAACAAAACGCGGCAAAAATTTCAACCGAAGATAAAAAAAATTATTCGGCAGCGAAGAAAACCTCACCGCAAAATTCTGTTGACACGGCTTTAATCGGCGAAAAAGATGATTTGCTCGAACCGCAAAATTCGATATTCAAGGAGTTGTCAGAACCGAAACTGCCTGAACTGCCGAAAGAAAACCGAGCGCGACTCTTAATGCAATCGCCGACACGATTGAATTTTTACTGGTCATTAAAAAACAATCCGTTTCAAACGCTGAAACGGATTTTTCCCGGTCAGGCGGGGAATTATACGTTCGTCGTCAAACTCGTCAATCAAACCACAAACCGCGAGGAAATTATACCGATAGAAGCCGAAGGCTCAACGTGGTTTGAGGTTGACGCAGAAGCGGCTTATCGCGCCGAAATCGGATTTTACGCTCCGAATCGCCCGTTCGTTCGTGTAATGTTTTCTAATACGGTTGCAACGCCGCGCAAAAATCCTTCGCCGCTTCGTGATTATTCGCCACGTTTTACCGTTTCCGCCAATCAGTTTGCCGAAGTTTTGGACGTTTCCGGTTTTCAGCAGGACGCTTTTGAAGTTGCTCTGACAGGTGATGACGTTAAATATGCCGAAAACGCTACGGAAAAAGCTTTTTATCAATTTATCGGTAAACAAAAAAACGGTTTTACACAGAATAATTCGAGTGAAATACGTTTTGCCCTTCTTGCGCTTGCTTCCGGTATCGTGCTAGAGAACCTGCGCGGGCAAATCTCGAAAAATCTTTTTTCTAAGCTACAAGCAAATGCCGAAATGTTAAGCGCCGAAAAAGCGTTTTCCGCATTGCAGGAAAATTTCGGCGTATTTTCCGATGAAATGACCGAAGAAGAATTTTTTACGCCGATAGTTTTCGGCGCTAGTCTGATAAACTTTCCACAATTTTCAAAAAAGAAATTCGTGCCTAAATTTTCGCCCGTGAATTCATTTCGCTAAAAATATTCTTAATGCAAAAGCGCAGAGACGCGAAGATGCAAAGGAAAAAGTTAGGATGTGAAAAGGTAAAAATTACTTTTTTACTTTTACCATTATTTACCTTGTTCACTTTGTTTCCTTGCGCCTTTGCGTCTTTACGTTAAAATCCTTTTATGCCGGTTGCTTATTTCAGTTTGATTTTGCACGCGCATTTGCCTTTTGTGCGGCATCCCGAATACCCCGAATTTCTCGAAGAAGATTGGTTTTTTGAGGCAATTACGGAAGTTTATCTGCCGCTGATTTTTATTTTTCAAAACCTACACGAAGCGGGAGCAAATCCGCGCCTTGCAATGAACATCTCGCCGCCGCTGTGCGAAATGCTCGCCGATAAACTGCTCGAAACGCGCTATACAAAACATCTTGAAAACCTGCTTGTATTAGCGCGAAAGGAAGTTGAAAGAACCAGAAAAGAGGCACCCGAATTTTACGACGCGGCGCAAATGTATGTTAAAAATTTAAGCTCATCACTTACGCTTTGGAATGAGAAATACAAACGCAATTTAATTAATGCTTTTCGTGAATTGCAGAACGAAGGCGTTTTGGAAATCATTACTTGCGGCGCAACACACGGTTTTTTGCCTTTAATCTCGACCGAAGAAGCAAAACGCGCACAAATTGAAATTGCCGTCAAAAATTACAAAAAACACTTTGGCAGGCAGCCGCGCGGCATCTGGCTTCCCGAATGCGCTTATGAAAACGGTATTGAAGATTTATTAAAAAATGCGGGAATCGAGTATTTTGTCGGCGATTCGCACGCGATTCTTTACGGCGAGCCGCGCCCGCGATACGGCGTCCACGCGCCTGTTATGTGTCCGAACGGCGTCGCAGTTTTTGCCCGCGACATCGAGACTTCGCAGCAAGTTTGGAGCGCGGAAGTGGGTTATCCGGGTAATGCCGCTTATCGTGAATTTTACCGCGACATCGGCTGGGATTTACCGCTTGAATACCTAAAACCGCATCTACACAAAGACGGAAATCGCCGCCATCTGGGTCTAAAGTATTATCGAATTACGGGACGCGATGTTTCAACCGATAAAAAACAACCGTATATTCCAGAACGGGCGCGAAGAAAAGTTGCCGAAGACGCTGGGGATTTTGTCGGAAAACGCATCAGACAAGCGTACAAATTGCGCGAAACATTTTCGGGGCATCCGCCGCTTGTCGTGTCGCCTTACGATGCCGAGCTTTACGGGCATTGGTGGTTTGAAGGACCGCAATTTTTGGATTTTCTTTTCCGCGAATTGCATTATAAAAAAGACGTTGTTCGCGTCGTTGCGCCGGGCGATTTTCTTGACGCTGGCATTCCGATACAAATTCAACAACCTTCAGCTTCGTCTTGGGGCGAGAACGGTTATTACAAAGTCTGGCTCAATGAAGAAAATTCTTGGATGTATCCGTATCAGCACAATGCGGAAAGGCGAGTGACAAAACTTGCAAACCATTTTCAAAATCCAAACGAAATTCAAATTCGCGTTTTAAATCAACTCGCCCGCGAACTTCTGCTAGCGCAATCGAGCGATTGGGCGTTTCAGATTTATCAAGGCACAACCGTTCAGTATTCTTCGCAGCGTTTCAAGTCGCACATTCACCGTTTTAATCTGCTGGCAAAGATGCTGGAAACAAACGAATTTAACGAGCCGCTTCTTACGGAAATTGAAAATCGCGACAACATTTTTCAAGAAATTGATTTTCGTATTTACCGAAGTTAAAAGTGGATAAAACGAAATTAAAAGAAAAACTAGATTTATTAGCCGTGAACGAAAATTTTTATTCGCTTAGTGGCACTTTGCTACCTGACAGGGTTATTCTTTACAATTCGTATGAAAAATGGCTCGTATTTTATTTTGACGAAAGAGGCAATAGAAATGATGAATAAACCTTCGGTTCTGAAAATGAAGCCTGTCAGTATATTTACAGTAAGTTCAAAAAGTTGGAGAAAATTTAATGGTTAAAAAAGGCATAGAGATCGCTCCTGCAAGCGGCAAACTCGGTATTTTACTCGTCGGATTAGGCGCGGTCAGCACAACATTTGTTGCGGGCGTCGAAGCGATTCGCAAAGGAACGGCGGCGCCGATTGGAAGTTTGACGCAGATGGCGACGATTCGTTTAGGTAAAAGAACCGACAATCGCTGTCCGAAAATAAAAGATTTTGTGCCGCTCGCAAACCTTGACGACGTTGTTTTCGGCGCGTGGGATATTTTTTCCGATTCGGCTTATGAAGCCGCGCTGCACTGCGGAGTTTTGGAGAAATCGCACGTCGAAGATTTGCGTGAGCAACTCGAATCCTTAAAACCGATGGCGGCGGTTTTCGAGCATAATTACGTCAAGCGTTTGAACGGAACAAACGTCAAAACTGGCAAAAACAAAATGGAGCTTGCCGAGCAGTTGATTGCCGACATCGCTCGTTTCAAAGCGGAAAAAGGCTGTGATAGATTGGTGATTGTTTGGGCGGCTTCGACGGAAATTTTTCTCGAACAATCAAAGGTTCACCAAACGCTCGAAGCATTCGAAAAAGGTTTGTATGACGATGACGCTGACATAGCGCCTTCGATGATTTACGCCTACGCCGCGCTGAAATCCGGCGTTCCCTTTGCCAACGGCGCACCGAATCTGTCGTGCGACATTCCCGCTTTAACCAAACTCGCCGAAGACAACAATGTTCCGATTTGCGGCAAAGATTTCAAAACCGGACAGACATTGATGAAAACGATTCTCGCGCCCGGACTTAAATCGAGAATGTTAGGACTTGAAGGCTGGTATTCGACCAACATTTTAGGCAACCGCGATGGCGAAGTTCTGGACGACCCGGAAAATTTCAAAACTAAAGAAGAAAGCAAATTATCAGTTCTCGAACACATCTTGCAGCCCGAAGTTTATCCGGAACTTTACAAAGATTTCGCGCACGTCGTCCGCATCAACTATTACCCGCCGCGCGGCGACAACAAGGAAGGCTGGGACGCGATTGATATTTTCGGCTGGCTCGGCTACAAGATGCAGATAAAAATCGATTTTCTCTGCCGCGATTCAATTCTCGCCGCTCCGCTCGTTTTAGATTTGGCGTTGTTTATGGATTTAGCCCAACGCGCTGGAATGAAAGGCATTCAGGAATGGCTCTCGTTCTATTTCAAAGCCCCGCAAACCGCGCCGGAACTTTACCCGGAACACGATATTTTTATTCAATTGATGAAGCTGAAAAATACTTTAAGACATCTTCAGGGTGAAGATTTGATTACGCATTTGGGTTTGGAGTATTACGATTAAATTAAAAAAATCTTTACTTTATTTTGTTTTGATGTTGAGAGAATTTATACAAATAGAAGTTCGCAATTAATTAATTCAATATCGTGTCCCTTTACAAAAGCAATTTCACCTTTTACATTAATTTTTTGCCCCTTTTCAGCAATATTAATTTCTGGGTAATCTGAAACATCAATTTCACAATAAATCCAAGGGTAACTTTTTTGGTTTCTCATCATAAGTCTTATTAAGTTGTTTTTTAATTTGTGAGCGGAAAAAATAGTTACTTCCCAATCCACTTTTAATCCAACGTAGTGTTTAGCTACAGATTCTCTCTGTAACAAAGGCATACCTTCAACTTTCTGTACGATTTCTAAAGGATTTGGTCGCTTTAAATACCTAACATTTGAAGTTGAGTCCTCTATGTTTGGTGCTTCTATAATTGGTTTTAAGGTTTCGGATGAATTATTTTTCGGCTTGGATTCAATAGATTGATTTTCTGAGATTAAATTTTTTTCTTCTGCTTCTACATTTGAATTCTTTGATGAGTAATTTTCTTTAACTTTCTTTGCAGATAGGCGAATTATATAAATAATTCCAGATATGATTAACACACCAATTCCTGAAAAAATCCATTGTTTATTTTCTGTTATATACTCAAATAATCCAGACATAGATTAACTTTATAAAACTAGTTTACATGAAAATCTTTGAAGATTTATAAAATCTCTTATTTGGCTAAAGTTTTGCCACGAATAAGACTTAAAGAGTTTCAGCGATGAATTTCTTTGTGCGCTTCAGCATAGATTCGCAATGCTGCGCTCATTAAATTTTTGCGTTCTTCGCCCTGTGCTTCAAACCATTCGCTTGTTTCAGGGTCAATGTTGACGATGACGCTAATTTTATCTTTCGGCATTCGCAAGGTCGCGTTGGCGAAAAACGATTCGTCGAGCGGCGGAATATCGGAAGTGTCAATTTCCTCGTCCGTCATTGCTTCAAGCCTCACCCAATTTGTTTCCGATTGTCCGTTCAAATTTTTCTCGTTCATATTTTAATGCTTTGCGTAATGAAATGACGCGAATCGCGTTTTCGCGCGGTTCGGTAAAAACAATAACAACAATAAAGTTTCGTAAAAACCCAATGCCGACGAATCTTTTTTCGCCATAATCTTCACGATTGTCAATTTCAATCAGCATCGGCGCATCGAAAATTTGCCAAGCGTCGGCGAAACTCAATTCGTGCTTACGAACGTTCTCGCGGTCTTTATCGTCGTCCCATTCAAAATCCACGCCCACAGTTTAGCGAGAAACTTTAGAAAATTACAAGCAAATTTAATTGATAAAATCCTGCTTTTTCTCGTCAATCAAAACGGGCGCGTCGAATTGCGGCGCGTCTTCTTCCAAACTCCAAATCTCAAACAGCGCGGGCGGGCATTCCATTACGAAGCGCGAAGGTTTTTGCAGAACGGTTTGGCGGTTGTAGTCGGTAATCATTAACGGATATGTCAGATAAAGTTCATCCTGCGCTCTGGTCAAAGCAACATACCACAAACGACGTTCTTCTTCCTCGCTGTCAATTTCTTTTAAGGCTCGCGGGCTGGGAAATTTGCCTTCCGCCGCCCAGATGATGAAGACAACTTTCCATTCCAGACCTTTTGCCTGGTGAATGCTGGTTAAGGTTAAAAGCTCGTCTTCTTCGCCGCCGGAGACGACATCTTCGCCGACG
>MWVV01000190.1_pt1 | contig 22077 bp, 22 predicted proteins | sample 1047281 | NCBI WGS metagenome assembly MWVV01 (sample SAMN06349986, study PRJNA376086) | soil metagenome | isolation source: PT-2 sample Antarctic (ecotone) soil | place: Antarctica | collected 2015-01-13 | reverse complement strand
AAGCATTAAATAAACTATTTTTATCTTGGACTTTTCAGGCAAGATTAGTCTAAAATCTGCCATCACACTTTTTAAACTTTTTAGAAAATATTAGGAGACAAATATGGCTGAACTTAATTTAACGGAGCGTCAGGCGGGAGACGTCACAATTCTTGATATGAGCGGCAAGGTAACAATCGGTGAAGGCAGCGTTGCTTTGCGCACGGCGATCCGACGGCTTCTGGGCGATGGAAAAAAGAAAATTCTTTTGAATCTTGGCAGCGTCGGCTATATCGATTCGAGCGGTATCGGCGAATTGGTTTCAAGTTTTACCGCCGTCAACAAAGAAAACGGAACGCTTAAACTCTTAAATTTGACGCAGAAGATTCAGGATTTATTGGCAATTACCAAACTTCTCACCGTTTTTGATGTTTATGACAGCGAAAGCGACGCTCTGAGCAGTTTTGAATAAATAAAAATTTAGTTTGGTAAAAAATGGATAAAGAATAAATCAAATTTATTCTTTATCCATTTTTTATTTGAAATGCATCCTTGCCCGAAGAATACACATCCTTTAAAACGACAAAGGCGCAAAATAAACAAAAAATTATTTTCAAAATCTCTCGTAGATTTTTCATCTTTTTTGCAAACTTTGCCAAAAACTCTGATAAATAAAAAACCTTTTAGAATAAATACGGAACAAGCTTTTCTGTTAAAAACATCAAAACGCATTTTTTAGATTTTCTATTAACTTTCTATTAATAATGAAAAAATTCTTATTTTTTTTCCTGCTGATTATTTTTTCGCCTGACACATTTGCGCAGGGCGCGCAGTCGAGAATTGATTTGTCGCAATACGGCGTACGGATTGAGCCTGACAAACGTCTGATCACGGTTTTGTCAGCGCTTGAAGCAGCGGGCATCGAAACGCCTCTAACCGCGGAAGGAACAAAATTTCGTGAGCGTTTGAAAGCTGATCTGCAAACTCTCAGTCCTGAGCTGCGGCAAAAACTAAAAACTTTTGTTGAACAATATAAGCGAAGACACCCGGACGCCAAGCCTTCCGAAATTCTTGCGCCGTTTATGACGATGGCATATACCTTGAGTCCGGCGCCAGATTTGGCAGATCCGGCAAGAACGACGGATCTGCCGGGCAATCTTCTCGAAGTGCTTGATTTCGCTCCGCTGGTGCGCGAATTTTATCGCGCTTCGATGAAAACAAAAATTGATGAATATGTAAAAGATTATCAAAAAGCGGGCGACAACCTGCGTCCATCGACCGCCGAGATGGTTTCTGAACTGCTCGATTATTTGCACACGAGACCACAGCTAACTTATTTTGAACGAATTAAAACTGAAACAACTTCAGCAAAAAGTAAAAAGAAAACTCTGGAGCAGATTGAACAGCGCGAGCGAACCAGACAGTTTTTTATTGTTCCCGAAATGCTGACTGGTAAAGGAACAATTAATTTCTTAAATATCGGCGACGATTATTTTACAATTGTGCCGCCTGAAACTGATGTGAGTTCTTCAGAAGCGCGGAGGGCTTTTTTGCAGTTTGTGCTTGACCCTCTTGTTTTGAAAAACGCCAAAGACATTTTTACGTTCCGCGAAAACATAAAAACGCTGCTCGACGAACAGCGCAGGAAAAATCAAAATGTTTCGCCAGATATTTATCTGACGACTCTGCGTTCGCTCGTCGCGGCGGTTGATGCCCGGCAAATCGAATTTAAGAAAACGCGCATCGCCACCGCTCAAGCGCGCGTAAAAATTGAACAGCGCAAAACGCTTGAAGGAAAAAAGGCTGTTTCGGCGGAACTCGAAGCGTTCAAAAAATCTGTCTCTGATGAAACCGCCGCGCAGCTGTCCGAAGCCTTCGAAAACGGCGCGGTGCTGGCTTTTTATTTTTCCGAACAGCTCAAAGGATTGGAAAATGCGGGCTTTGACATCGCCGGCTCGCTGCGCGACATTATTCTTTCGCTTGATACAACCAAAGAAACAAACCGCCTTGCGCAATTCGCCGAAGCGCGAAAACGCGCTCTGCTTGCCCGCGAAGAACGCCGAAAAAACAGCGGCACGACCGGCGGAGAAATAGTTATTGAAAACCCTGTCACCAGAAAATTGCTTGAGATTGAGAAGAAAGTTGAAACAAAAAATTACGCTCAGTCAGAAACTGAACTGAAACAGCTTTTGGAGCAAAACCCAAGTGAGTCGCGCATTTATTACGCGCTCGGTCGCGTCGCCGGTCTCTCTGCCGAAAGCATTACTGATACGCAGGCGCGCAATCGCCGTCTGATAGAAGCAAAGGTTCATTATACAAACGTCATTCGCACCGCCACGCCAAAAACCGATCCTGCGCTGCTTTCCCTAAGTTATTTTGCACTGGGAAGAATTTATGAATTTCTCGATGATGATGCCGCAAACGCCTTGAAACTCTACGAAGCCGCCGTAAAAATTGGCTATGTAACCGGCGGCGCGCATAAGGAGGCGATGGCGGCACAGCAAAGGTTGATGAAAGAACAGTAGAAGGTGGAAAAGTGAGAGGGGCGCAATAAACTTTTTTACCTTTCCACTTTTCCAAGTTTTTCTGCTAACTTTACTTAATGAATTCTGAAAACTTCCGCAGCGGCTACGTCGCTTTAATCGGTCGCCCGAACGCCGGGAAATCGACGCTTCTCAATTTTCTGGTCGGTGAAAAAATCGCCGCCGTTTCAAACAAACCACAAACTACGCGCCATAAAATTCAGGGCATCGTGACGCTCGAAAACGGGCAGATTGTTTTTGTCGATACGCCGGGCGTTCACAAACCCGGCTATCTTTTGAATCGCCGGATGATGTCCGCCGTCCACGATGCGATTCTTTCGGTTGATTTGATTGTTCTGCTGCGTGACGCATCGGTTTCAACCGGCAACGGCGACCGGTTTGTTTTGGAATTGGTCAAACAATCGGAAAAACCCGCCGTTCTGGTTCTCAATAAAATTGACAAAATAACCGAAAAGAAAGAACTTCTTCCGCTAATTGAATTTTATTCAAAGGAATATGATTTTCAGGAAATTGTCCCGATCTCCGCGCTCAAAGGCGATTCGATTGACAATCTCCTGCGCCAATTAGCAAAACATCTGCCGGAAAGCGAACCGCTGTTCAGCGCCGATGAACTGACCGATCAACCGCTGCGAGTATTGGTCGCGGAGATGGTGCGCGAGCAGATTCTGCGAACTACCGGCGATGAAATTCCACATGTGACGGCGGTTGTCACCGAAAAGTATGACGAAAGCGACTCGAATGTGACGAGAATTCACTGCGCGATTTTTGTCGAGAGAAGTTCGCAGAAGGGAATTATCATCGGCAAACAGGGCATCAAACTAAAAAAAATTGGGACAGAGGCGAGAGTTGATATTGAAAAACTTCTTGGTAAAAAAGTTTTTCTTCAATTGTTTGTCAAAGTTGTCGAAGATTGGCGCAACCGCGAGCAAAATCTCGATGAAATGGGCATTATTCAACAATAGACAGTTTGAACAAATATTTTATGAAGGCTGAAGAATCCTGGCTCGCGCTTGAAATTACAGTTGCTTCTGAAGCGTCTGAAGCAGTTGAATTCGCCCTTAACGAAATTGGCGCGCTCGGCACGGAAATTAATCTTTTGGGCAAGCGCGAACCGCAGAAAACAATCTGCGTAATCGGTTATTTTAACGAAAAGCCAAATGCTGATTTTCTGCAGGATGGATTAACGGAAGCACTGCGAATCTACGGCTTTCCCGTGAATTCAATTGAGCAAATCCTCTGGCGTGAAGTTGAAAACAAGGATTGGCTTGCCGAATGGAAAAAATACTGGAAACCAACCGAGACTGTAAAGTTTACAATTGCGCCGAGCTGGGAAAAGATTGAAAGCACGGGCAAAATTCTCATTCGTATCGAGCCGAATATGGCGTTCGGCACGGGAACGCACGAAACGACGCGCCTTTGCCTGAAGGCGGTTGAAGAACATTATCTTCCGGAAATGACTTTTTTGGATGTTGGTACGGGAACGGGAATTTTAGCGATCGCCGCTTCAAAGTTCAAACTTCAAACTTCAAACTTCAAACTTCAAAGTTCTGATTCCACAACTTTAAACTCAATTACAGCTTGCGATACGGATGAAGATTCGATAAAAATCGCGGTTGAAAATGCGGGATTGAACAATTGCGCTAATATTAATTTTTATGTCGGTTCGATCAGCGAGGACACGCCGAAGTTCGATTTTGTCTGCGCGAATTTAACGGCGGATGTAATCGTTCCGATTTTGTCTCTGTTAATTGATAAAACCTGTAAAATACTTGTCTTGTCGGGCATTTTGAGTGAGCAGGAAAATTTTGTGACAGGAAAATTAAATGAATTGAAAATTTTCGATTTTAAGATTGAAACAGATGGCGAATGGATTTCCCTGAAAATTAACAGAGAACAGTTATTACCGGCAGTACAAATCAAAACTAACTTTTCAAATGACAAACAAAACTTTATTTGAAAAGCGCCAATCGCCTATTGATTTTCTTTTCTCGGCGGCGACGCAAGCGGGATGTCTTCGTTGTCCGTAACTGTCAGCAAAGGTTCGCGCCGTTTTGATTTTTTCTGAGCCGCCGGACCTGAACGCAGAATCGGCGGAAGTTTTCGAACGGATGTAGTTTTAACGGTTGAGAGCGATTCAGAACGCTTCAGGATTGAGCCGCCGCGCCCGGCAACCCATAAATCATTTCCGCCAAGATAAACTACCGCCTGCAGAGAATTACTTGTCACATTCGGCTGCACTTCCCACGTCTCGCCGCCGTCCTCAGATTTCAAAACCGCGCCCTGTTCACCAACAATAATTACTTCATTTTGTTTGTAAGCCGTTACCGCGTAAATATTTACCTTTAAGATTGATTCTTTATCCTGCCACGTCTCGCCGCCGTCCGTAGTTTTCAAAATCGTTCCGTTGGCGCCGACGGCGTAACCGGTTTTGTCGTCAAAAAATGAAAGCGCGTAAAGATTTTCGGTTAAATTTGTTTTTACTTTTTTCCACGTTAGAGCGCCGTCTTTGCTCAACAAAATTGTTCCTTTGTCGCCAATTACAACGCCGCGTTTTTCATCGAAAAATTTTACGTCCTCAAGCCAGAGTCTGGTGCCCGATTCAAATTGTTCCCAATACGCGCCGCCCGAATCGGTGCGCAAAATCATACCGTTGGCACCGACAGCGAAACCGGTTTTTTTATCGATAAAACTTACGCCGAGAAGGTCTTCCGTCACATTGGAAACGCCTTTTCCCCAACTTGCGCCGCCGTTGATGGTTCGCAGAACAGTTCCTTTATCACCGACCACGAATCCGCGTTCGGCACCAATAAAATCGAGCGCGTTTAAGCTTTCTTCAACGCCAGAAGAGACCGGCATCCAATTTTTCCCGGCATCATTGGTAATCCAGGTTCGTCCGCGTGTGCCGATCGTCACGCCAATCTCGGCATCGAAAAAAGCGATGTCGTTGACATCTTCGCGCCCGCCGACCGAAAGTCTTTGCCAACTGTAGCCGCCGTCGTTAGAGCGAATCATCAAACCATTTTCGCCAACCGCCCAGCCGGTGTATTGATCTGCAAAAAACATCGAAACAAGTTTTGGATTCGTTCTGATGTTAAATGGAAGCCACGTTGTGCCGCCATCGCCGGTCAGCCAAACCATTCCGCCGGAGTCAGTTATAAAACCAATCTTTTCGTTGCCAAAACTGAGTGATAAAAAATCTGTGCGGGTGAAGACATTTATTTTTGTCCAGGTATCGCCACCATCTTCGCTTCGGACAACGCAGCCGTTATAACCGACGGCAACAATTTTTTCAGCTGTCTGATACGCCGCGCCCGACATCAGATGATCGCCGCAGGGTTTGCTCGATTTCCAGATGACGCCGCTGTTTTTAGTTGTCAGAACTGTGCCGCCCGCGCCGACAATGATGCCGTTGCGGACATCAAAAAAAGACGTTTTGAGAAGGCTTTCGGTGGTTCCGCTCGTTTGATTTTCCCAGGTTAAGCCGCCGTCTATAGTTCTTAAAATTCTGCCATAAGTGCCGACCACCCATCCGGCTTGAAAATTTTCGCCGGCAAACGCAACGCTGTAGAGATGATCTCTGGCTTCAGTTTTTATTTGTCTCCATTCTTTTCCCGCATTGTCGGTTAAAAGAATTGTGCCGCGCGCGCCCACGATTGCGGCGCTGTTTTCATTTTTGACAAAAATGCTTGATAAAGTCGCGTCGTTTGGCGAAGATTGTTTTTGCCAGTTAAATCCGCCGTCTTCGGTACGCAAAATAGTGCTCTCCGCGCCGACGGCGAAACCTGCCTGTTTTTGTTTGTCAAAATGGATGGCGTAAAGTTGATTGCCCTGTGGAAGCGGATTTTGCCAAACCCAGCCGAGAGAATTTCTTTTTTGCGCGTGGACTGAGAGCAGAGAGCAGAGAGCAGTAAGCAACAAGCAGAAAAGCGCGGCTGAAAAAGGAAAAGACTTTAATAACAATGAAAAACGAAAATTCAGCGGCAAAACATTATTCCGCCGTCTTTTATTTTCCGCTATCCATTTTCCGTTATCCATTTCTAAATTTCTTTGATGCCGATTTCCGCGACCGCTTCCTCTAAAATCGCTTCGTCGATTCGTCCGAGTTCAGCGGCTCGTCGCGCCATTTTATCGGCTACTTCCTGGATTTCGTGTCCGGCGTGTCCCTTTGTCCATTCCCAGCTTATGTCGTGTTTTTGAGCGGCGCTGTCGAGCTTTTTCCACCAATCTAAATTCGCTTTTTTGCGAAAATTGCCAGTCATCGTTTCGACAACGTAACGTGAATCGGTCAGGACTCTGACGCGACACGGTTCGCGCAAAGTTTTAAGTCCGATCCAGGCTGCCGCGATTTCAGCCTGCTGATTCGTCGCTTCGCCCAAATACTCGCCAAAAGCACGCCAGAAACCGCGATAACCAAGCACCGCCACGGCTGCAGCACGCGGTTTTTCTTTTCCGTTGCCGAGACTGGAACCGTCGCAGACAATTGTTACTTCTTTCATAGATGCTTTTTATTAGGCGTGGGTTCCGGAAAAATTAGTGTCCGGTTAAGAATTTTTATCAGCTGAATTTACTCGCCGTCGAGTTCGTCAAACTCAATCTGTTCAAGCACTTGCTGGGCATCAGGGTTGTCAAATTCAAAGGCTTGCTGTTCAATCGCGTTGCGAACGATTTCGAAATAAAGAGAATCGTCTAAAAGGGGTAACAGACTGGGAATCGGCATCACGGTCAGCGCTTCATAGGCGAGGGCGCGAATTTGCGCAAGCTCTGATTGTCTGACAATTTCCGCTATTTCACCGACCGAATAGCGTTCGGAGAGGACATCGGCTAAACGGTCAAGTTTATTAAAATCATTGCGCTGCAAAATGCGTTCCGCGAGCTGTATGAAAACTTCCGCCGATTCGGTCTGGGTTTGCAGAACTGACGCGCAGGTTTCGGCGAGCTGTTTTATTTCAAAAAGTTTATCCTGGTTCTTTTTTACTTCCGGATCTTTTGTTTGCTCGTCGAGTGCCGAAAGCAGGCGACTCAGTTCCCAATCGGCGTGAGCGTCGTAAGAGAACTTTTGCAGTTTAGCGGCAGACAAATTCTCGACACTTGCCTGTAAAACACCGACTAACATTTTTTTCGTCATTGGACGCAAGCCTTCCCAAACACTTTCAACTCGCGCGCCAAAATCTTTAATGGTCATTTCAATAATCATATTTTGCAATAAATATAAAGGTTTGTAAATCGACAGAAAAATTTAGTTTTCCGGTTTCCGGTTCAAATCCTTTGATGCCTGTCCGCCAAGACGCGTTTCCATTTCTCTTCGCGCCTCTTCGCGCACTTCTTCATCGTCTTCCGCTTCAAAAATTTCGATCAGCGCGAAGGGCGTTCCGCTTAAATTGCGCAGTTCCCAGGCTTCGTTGCCAAAATTGTTTACCGCGCGGCGTGAGAACCAAACAGCGTCAAACTCGGCTAAAACAATTTCCGTTTCGCCAAACAGAGCTTTACGAATTGAATCAGCCAAAGTTTCCAGGCTTTCGGCAGAAAGCAAAACACGGCGTAAATTCCAGCCGTGTCTTTCGTATTGCGTTAATATTTCTTTTGTTTGTCGTTCGTTAATCACTCGTTTGGCTTTTTGTTGGCGGCTGTCGGTTCCACCGGAACTTCAATCGATTTATTTTTGTCGCTTTTATTATTTGCGCCGGAAAGCGAGTTGCCGTTCGCGCCAGACGGCGGCGCAATCATTTTGTTGGCGGCAGAATTAGAAGCATTGTTCTCAATTTTTGATTGCGGATCGCCGGGCGATTTGTGTTTGTCCTGAAAAACGTCGCCGATGGCGAGCTTCCAGCCCGAATCTTCTTTGATAAACGGCAAATCTTCCCAGCGTTTATCCTGCTGATTGTAAACTTCAATCGCGCCAAATTCGTTTTTTACCCGCTCATCACGAATTTCCGGCAGTTCCGCGGCAAAAGTCGTCGCTGTAAATCCATTTTCGTAGCTTTTAGCAATCGGCTGATTTGATCTTGCCGCCATAAATTCCGCCAGCCCGTGTGTTTCCTTCGACACTACCTGTTTTATTTTCTCGGTGTCTTTGGCTTTAACGGCGGCGTAAAGCATTTTGTAGGCTTCGGTCGGTGTTTGCGCCCCGGTGGTTTCGACGGATTTTCGATTGTCGGCAGTCTCGACAGACTGCGGTTTTTGGCATGCAAAATTTAGAATGGCAAAAGTTATGATTAATCCAAGGTTGACGATTTTGTATGTAAAATTAAATTTCATTTTATTTTTCTTCTTTTATTGTTTGAGAAAGTATAAATAGAGTTTCGGTAAAAGTAAATTTCGGGCGTTCGTTTCAAGTTGTCCAAACGCCGGATATCTGTTTTCCAAGATTATCAGTAAAAGTATGCCTTGCATAATTTCGCGCGTTTATGTTAAACATTAGACCGAGAATCGTATTTGTCTTGAAGTTGGCTCACATTCCAATGGGTTAAGCCTTCCCGATTCAAAGTCCAGCCAACGAATAATCTTTTGAAATCATCTTTACTGATACGAATTTGCCGCAATCTTGAAGGGCGAATTCGGACTTGAAAATTCGTTTATATTTTGCAAGCCGCTCGGAGAAAAAACGTTCCTGCAGAGGACGAGGAGAGAAACGAAATGAAACACGAAATGGCTAAAAATAAAGAAACTTCCGAAAATTTAGTTTTGCTCGACCCGGACAAGAAAAGTCCCCGCGCCAAAGATTTTGAAGACAAACTGACCGGCTTTATCGTCGGACAGGAACGCGCCGTCCGCCGGATGAGCGGGATTTTTCAGATTTATCTGGCGGGAATGAACAATCCGGCGCGCCCGCTTGGCACAATGTTGTTTTTGGGTCCGACCGGTTCTGGAAAAACCCGCGTTGTCGAAGCCGCTGCCGAAGTTTTGTTTGGCGAACCGCATGCCGTTGTCAAAATCGATTGCGCGGAGTTTCAGCACTCGCACGAAATTGCCAAATTGATTGGCTCTCCTCCCGGATATTTGGGACACCGCGAAACCTCGCCGATGCTGACGCAGGAAAATCTCGACAAAGGACACACCGAAGAAACAAAATTGACATTTGTTCTTTTTGACGAAATTGAAAAGGCATCGGACGCGCTCTGGCAGCTTCTGCTTGGTATCCTTGATAAAGCGACTTTGACTCTGGGCGACAATCGCCGCGTTGATTTTTCAAAATCAGTCGTGATTATGACTTCTAATCTCGGCGCGCGCGAAATGTCTGAGATGATTTCCGGCGGAATCGGTTTCGCTCCGGTCAAATCAGGGAAAAATCCTGATGACGATGAAATAGACACGAAAATTTACCGGACGGCACTCGAAGCCGCAAAACGGAAATTCTCGCCGGAATTTATGAACCGAATCGACAAGGTAGTTGTTTTCAGAACTTTAAAGGAACATCATTTGCGCCAAATTCTGGACATCGAACTCAAATCGGTTCAGGAACGCATTACTGAATCTGCCGGCACTAAGTTCGTTTTTGAATGCACTGTCGAAGCAAAGGAATTTCTTCTCGGCGAAGGCATCGATTTAAAATACGGCGCGCGCCACCTGAAACGCGCTATCGAAAGATTTCTTGTTTATCCGCTGTCAAATCTGGTCGCAACTCAGCAGGTTGAAACCGGCGATCTCGTAACGGTTGATTTCGATGAAGATCAAAACAAACTTATTTTCTCGAAACAATCCGGCAAAATGATTATCAATGATGCTGATGATAATCATTTTAGCGATGAACCTGAAGTTAAATCCGACGCGGTCGGTTTGCCGCTTCCGCAATCGCAAATTTTTACCGAAAAAAGCAAATCAACCAGCGATAATCACGAGATTTAATTAACTTTGCACTGGATTAAAAAAAGGGTGAGCGAAGTCTCAAAAAACGCCGCTTACCCTTTTTTTAAGCAGAGTAGAGAGTGATCTTTCTTAAATTTTCCAATTCAATGATCTTTTCACTGCCTCACGCCAATATCTCCTTAGCTGTTTGGCTTTTCTTTCAGACATTTGCGGACTGAAAACTTTTTCCGCCGTCTGGTGCGCTGCGAGTTCGTCGGTGCTTTTCCAAAATCCTGTTGCTAAACCCGCCAAATAAGCGGCGCCGAGGGCGGTTGTTTCCGTGTTGCGCGGACGGACGACAGGAATTTGCAAAATATCCGCTTGAAATTGCAAAAGCGAATCGTTTCGGCTCGCGCCACCGTCAACCCTTAATTCATTTAACCTAATTTTTGAATCGGCTTGCACCGCGTCGAGCAAGTCCGCCGTTTGGAAACAAATTGATTCAATTGCCGCGCGGGCAATGTGCGCTTTATTTGTGCCGCCCGTTAAGCCGATAATTAAACCGCGCGCGTCCTGATTCCAGTGCGGCGCGCCGAGACCGGCAAAGGCGGGCACAAAAAATACCCCGCCGGTACCCTCGACCGAATTCGCAAGCGCTTCGACATCCGCTGAATTTTTGATTATTTGCAGAGAATCGCGCAGCCATCCAACTACCGCGCCGCCGATAAAGACGCTTCCTTCAAGCGCGTATTCTGTTTTTCCGTCGATTTGCCAGGCAATTGTCGTAAGTAGTTTATTTTCTGACTTTTTAATTTCCGCGCCCGTGTTTTGTAGCAAAAAACAACCTGTGCCATATGTGCTTTTCGACATTCCTTCGGTAAAACACATCTGTCCAAAGAGCACCGCCTGCTGGTCACCCGCAATCCCCGCTATTTTTATTCCCGAAAGTTCAGGCGGATTTTTTATCTCCACGTAAATCTCCGAAGAAGAATGAACTTCAGGCAAAATCTGTCGCGGAACATTAAATATTTCCAATAATTCTTTGTCCCATCGAAGCGTTTCGATATTAAAAAGCATTGTCCGCGAAGCGTTTGAAACATCAGTCAGATGCTTCAAGCCGCCTGTCAATTTCCACACCAGCCACATATCAATCGTTCCAAAGAGAAGTTCACCGTTTTCAGCTTGTTTTCTCGCGCCTCTGACGTTTTCCAAGATCCAATTGATCTTGCTCGCGCTAAAATAAGCGTCCGTTTCAAGTCCGGTTTTGCTGCGAATCAAATCATCATAATTTTTTCGCACTTCGTCACAAAAAGCAGAAGTTCGCCGGTCTTGCCAAACAATCGCGTTGCAGATGGGTTCGCCAGTTTGCCTGTTCCAAACGATGGCTGTTTCGCGCTGATTTGCAATGCCGACGGCGGCAACATCCCGGTTGGTTAAATGCGCTTTTTGTAAAACCTCGACGGCAGTATTTCTCTGTGCTTCCCAAATCTCCAGCGGATTATGTTCAACCCAACCGCTTTTGGGATAAATCTGCTTGTGTTCTTTTTGAGCGACGGAAATCATTTGACCGTGCTGATCAAAAATCATCGAACGACTGTTTGTTGTTCCCTGATCAAGCGCGAGAATATATGACATTGTTTGATTTTAATAACTTCTGATAATTTCGACAAAAGTTTCGCTAAAATACTTTTGTATTTGATCACGAGTTTGTCGAAACGCCGCCAGTCGTGTTTTTTCATTGCCTTCGACATCTGCCGGATCAGCAAACGAATGATGAATTATTTTTGTTTTTGCCGGAAAATACGGGCAATTTTCTTTCGCATTGTCACAAACCGTTAAAACGTATTCGATTTGCTGACTTGCAAATTCATCAACTGCTTTTGAGCGATTTGTGGAGATATCGATATTAATCTCGCGCAAAACCTGGATCGCTTCAGGACGGACGAAACTCGGTTTTGTCCCGGCACTGAAAACATCAAACTCGTCTTGACATATATGTTTTAATAAACCTTCCGCCATTTGCGAACGCGCCGAATTTCCAGTGCAGAGAATCAAAACTTTTTTATTATTCATCATTTTCTAAATGGTCGCTCAAGAGCCAGCCGAATATTATGGTCGCTGCAAAAGCACCCAAAATCTGGGACAAAATATAAAAAGGAACTTCCCGCCAAATCACATTTCCGCGCCACGCCTCGGTTAAAGTAACCGCCGGATTGAAATGCGCGCCGGAAATTTCGCCGAAACTTAAAATCAAAAAAGCCAAGCCCGCGGCGGTCGCCAGAGTGTTTGCAAGCAGCGCGACAGCCGCATTTCCGCCCGCCGGATTCTCGCCCATAATTCCCGAACCGACAACAATCGCCAACAGTCCGGCAGTGCCGAGAAATTCAGCGAAGAGCTTTTTTGACAAGCGCATTTCTAAATTTTCTCCAGCGCACTCCGCAAATCCGCAATCAAATCGTTAACCGCTTCGATGCCTACCGAGAGCCGAATTAATCCGTCGGTGATGCCTGCTTTTAATTTCTGCTCAAGAGGAATTGTGGCGTGGGTCATCGAGGCGGAATGCTGAACAATCGTTTCGACTCCGCCGAGTGATGTCGCAAGTGTGCAGAGTTTCAAGTTATTGACAAAGCGTCTGCCTTCCTCGACACCGCCGATATCAAACGCGACCATTCCGCCGAAACCTTTCATTTGACTTTTTGCGATTCGGTGATTTTCGTGGCTTTCTAAACCCGGATAAAAAACAGCTTTTATTTTTGAGTTTTCAGATAACATATTTGCTATGGCAAATGCGTTTTTGTTGTGACAATCCATTCGCAAGGCTAGAGTTTTTATTCCGCGCAAAACCAGCCAAGCAACTTGCGGCGCAATACTTCCGCCGTAAAGTTTTGTTATTTTATGTCTTGTTTCTTCAATTATTTCTTTTTTTCCGGTTAGCAGACCGGCAGTTAAATCGCTGTGTCCGCCCAGATATTTGGTTGCGCTGTGGATTACCAAATCCACGCCGAGTTCGATTGGTTTCTGATTAAACGGTGTCGCAAAAGTATTATCGGCAATTGTTTTAATGCCACTGTCTTTGGCAATTTGTGCGACGGCGAAGACATCTGTAATTTTAAGCAAAGGGTTTGAAGGTGTTTCAATCCAAAAAACTTTTGTATTGGGACGAATGGCATTTGCGTAATTTTCGGCATTGACAGCATCAATGAAACTTATCTTCACACCAAAATTTTCCATCAGATGCTGCAGGAAAATAGTTGTCGTCGGATACATCGAGACAGGCGCGACAATATGGTCGCCGGTTTTTACTAACGTAAAAATTGCCGCGGAAATCGCCGCCATTCCCGAAGCAAAAGTGAGAGCCGCTTCGCCGTTCTCAAGTTCTGAAATAGTTTTTTCTAAAGCGTTTTGGGTCGGATTTCCGAATTTGCCGTAGAAGAAACCTTCCTTTTGATAATTATGAATCGCCGCGCCCTCCTCAGCATCGGTGAAAGAGAAAATTGACGTATTATAAATTGGAACGGAAACCGCGCCGAAATGCTCGGTTAAATCTTCTCCCGCGTGGACGACTTTTGTAAAAAAAGATTGGTTGGATTTCATATTTTATATGTCAGCAGCAAATTTGAACTAAATGACTTGGATATTAATACAAGTTAGCTTTCGCCTAAGCGAGATAAACGTTGGATTTATCATATTAAATTTATCACAATCATTAAAATGTTTCAGCGGCTTCACGATTGACAATTAAATATTTGCATTAACATATATGTTTATGTGAAGATATTTTATGGTTGCCACATAAGTCAATACAAAACCAAAATATTTTATAAATTTAATTTATGATTAACAAAAATAATTTCACCGGGATGGAAAATCTATTTTTAGCATTAGCAGACAAAACCCGTCTTCGGCTGTTAAATCTAATGCGTCGACAAGAAGTTTGTGTATGTTTTTTGACTGAAGTTTTAAATGAAAGCCAACCGAAAATTTCGCGCCATCTGGCTTATTTAAGAAACGCAAATCTTGTAACTGCGCGTCGCGATGGAAAATGGATATATTACCGAATACAGAAGCCGGAAGATATTTTCGCGGAACAAATTATTCAAGATACTTTAAATTGGCTTGAATCGAAAGAAGAAATGCGTAAGGATTATCACAATTTGATCAAAGCTTTTCGTTCGACGGAAGCTCCTGTCACGGTTGAACGCGCGCCGAGTTCGAAGATATTTGTTCAAGCGAGTTTGAATCGAGAAAATAGAGACGAACTGGAAACTTTTCTTTTATAATCACTGAATTTTATTTTTATAAGGGCAGTTTCGGCAATTGTTTTCGCAGCAATAACCGCGCTTGAGCAAAAAGTGTTCGGTCAAAACCATTAAGTTATTTTCAAAACAGAAATCGATTCCCTCGACTAACTTTTTCTCTTTGTTATTAATATCATTTTCAGGATTTTTATCTTCTTTCATATAAAGCCAGAAACTCTTTGTTGCCTTCGGCTCCCAAAATTGGCGATTCGGTCACGCCTGCGTTTTTCAAACCGCATAACTCAGCGAAAGAGTTTATTTCGGAAACAATTCGCTTGTGAATTTCTTCATCTCTGACAATTCCGCCTTTGCTGACTTCGCCTTTTTTGACCTCAAATTGTGGTTTGATCAGAGAAATAATTTTCCCGGTTTCTTTAATCAGCAGAATAAGCGCCGGAAAAATTTTTGTCACTGAAATGAATGATACGTCCATCACAATCAAGTCAAATTTTTCTTCAAAATCTTCCGGTTTTATGTATCTCGCATTTGTGTTTTCACGAACCTCAACTCTTTTATCGTTTCTTAACTTCCAGTCAATCTGATTTGTTCCGACATCAATTGTGACAACTTTTTTTGCTCTATTTTGAAGTAAACAATCAGTAAAACCACCGGTTGAAGCGCCAATATCAAGACAAACATATGCGTCTGCACAAATATGAAAATATTCCAAAGCTTTTTCGAGTTTCAATCCACCGCGACCAACATACTTATTCTGTAAAAGATTAGTTTTAAGTCTGATTTTTCTTTCGGAAGAAAAAGTCTCAGAAGGCTTTTCAACTCGCATCTCATCAACCAGCACCACGCCTGCCATCACTAGGGATTGTGCCTGAACAATTGATTCGGCAAGACCCAGCTCAAAAAGAAGTTTGTCAATTCTCTCGTTTTTCATTGGTAGAGTGGCAGCAAAATAAAGTTAATTTTTTTGCTCTTCAAATTTTTACTGTTCAATACTATTTGCTTCAAACTCCTTTACTTCAAAATCTTCCGCCGTAAAACTAATTTGAATCGGGTTACAGCAAACTTCGCAGTCTTCCACATAGCTCTGCTCTTCGTTTGATAAATCTAAAATCATCGAAATTGTTTGCCAGCAGTGCGGGCAGGTAAAAAAATGTTCTATTTCCATTAAGCTTTTCTAATGTTTTGCGTTATTTCAGTTTCGATTTTTATATGTTAATTTTGAATTTAACAAAAATGAACTCTGATTCAAACCTGCAAATTAAGTTAGATAAATTCGCCAAATACGCGTGGTTTGTTTTGGCGTATAACATCTGCGTCATACTCTGGGGCGTAGTGGTTCGGGCATCACTTTCCGGTGATGGCTGCGGTCAATTCTGGCTGACCTGCGGGGGAGAAATCGTCCCGAGCGCGCCGGAACTGAAAACCATTATCGAATTTTCACACCGTATCACCAGCGGCTTGGCGCTCGTCGCTGTTTTTGTAATGTTTATTTGGGCTTCCCGCAAATACACCAAAAGCAGCCTTATGCGGAAAATGGCTTTTGCTTCGCTGATTTTAATTATAATTGAGGCGTTAATCGGAGCGGTTTTGGTTTTATTCAAGCTTGTTGCATTAAATCCATCAATTATTCGCGCTTTTTCGATGGCGGCGCATTTGATAAACACGTTCATTTTGTTAGCTGTTTTAACTTTAACAGCCTGGTTCGCCAGCGGCGGAAAGCCTTTTCAGGCTCGCGTTCGAGGCAAAACTTTATGGCTTTTAGCAATCGCGGTTGGGGGAATTTTGCTGATCAGTCTGAGCGGTTCGCTAGCGGCTTTGAGCAGTACGCTTTTTCCGGCAGTTTCACTTTCCGAAGGTTTGCGCCAGGATTTTTCCGAGACATCGCACATCTTACTTCGTCTGCGCATCAGCCATCCGATTTTATCAATTATCGTCGGAGTCTTTCTAATATTTTTGGCATACTGGTTTAAGGCGCTGCAAAAGGAAAATAGCTGGATAAATCGGTGGTCAAACATTTTGATTATTCTGGTCGCCGTGCAGTTTGCATCGGGCGCGCTGACTCTTCTGACGCTCGCGCCGATTGTGATGCAACTTATTCATCTGCTTCTGGCTGATGCTGTCTGGATTACTTTTGTTTTGTTGACGGCTAATGTCTTAGCTGTCGAAGAAAATAATTTGGCGGAAAGATTCAAAGGCGATATTGCTTTAGAGACAGGGGGTTTAGGTTAGGCTAATTTTATTGGCAAGTTAATTCACACTCCTCACAAAATTGATTTGAAAAACGATTTTAGCTGTACAATTCAACTTTCTTGTCTAAAGACTTGTTCGCCATTGTTTTCCATTTTCGACTAATTCGTCGAGATTTTTTTGCAGCTCTCGTCTTTTATTTTCAATCTCTTCCGGGTCAGCGTCCGGCGCAACATAGACGAGTTCGCCGATAAAAATTTTTGCCCGGCTGAACGGTTTCGGAATTTGAAGTTTGTCCCAACTTTGAAGCGTCCAATACTCTCCCGCTTCGATGACGAACGGCATCACCGGATTGCCGGTTTTTTTTGCCAGCAAAATCGCGCCTGTTTTGGCGACGTGTCGCGGACCCTTCGGACCGTCCAGCGTAAAACCCATCGACAAATTTTGTTTCATCAAACGGATCATTTGAGCGAGTGCACCGACGCCGCCGCGAGTCGAGGAACCGCGCACCGCGCCGTAGCCGAGCCGCTGGATAAAACGCGCGATATACTCGCCGTCGAAGCTTTGCGAAGTGATAACAATAATGTTTCGATTTCTGAAAAAATATGTGCTGAGAAAAATTCGTTCGTGCCAAAAAGCATAGATTGGAACTTTTTTGTCAGTTGCGATTCGCTTGAAATTTTCCCAGCCCGAAATTTCAAAAGAGATTGTTCTGCCGATAATTTTTATTAATGTGTAAAAAGTTAAATCTGCCAAACGAATCAAAAATCTCTGCCTAAAATTATAGGAAGATAAACTGTCGAAGCGATACAAATTTTCGATTTTTTGTTTCATCAGATAGGAATTGTTCAGGCGTTTGGTTTATTATGTGCAACAAAGGTTTTTATTTTAGCGTAAATTTAGATGGAAGGCTGTCTCGGAAAAAGACTTAAACATATTAAAAACGAAAAGGCGAGAAATGCAGAAAAAAATTTTAATTGTTGACGATCACGATGATTTGAGTACAGTTTTGACTCACGAATTTAGTAAACTCGGACATCTCGTTGAATTATGTGAAAGCCGCGATGAAGCCGTCAGTTTAATTGAAAACAAAAATTTTGATTTGATTATAACGGATTTGGACGGTGAACACCTGACTTCTAAATCTTCTAATACTGACGAAATAAAATGTCTGCCGGAAAGCGTTTCCGATTCCCGACGCGGTATTAAAGCATTTAAAATATGCGTGTCTAATTTTCAAAACAACAAGGTCGACGACGAACAATTAAAAAATTTTATCGAAACAACGCTCAATCATAAAGCCAGATTTATCGACCAGAAAGAAATCGTTCAGAATCTGCGCGAGAAGATTGAATTTGAAATTCCGAGCGTCATTTCGGTCATGCACGCGATTCTGGATTATTTAATAAAGCGCGTCGAAAAAATCGGCGTGGTCAACGCGGAAAGCTCTAATCTTTTTGTCGCTTTAGATGAAGCGTTTGTCAACGCCGTTAAGCACGGAAACAAATTTGATACCGCCAAAATGGTGCGAATTTCAGCTGAAGTTTCAGCCGTTGAAGCGCGCTTTACAATCGAAGACGAAGGCGAAGGATTTGACGTAAACGGCATTCCTGATCCGACTGACCCGGAAAATCTTTTCAAGATAAGCGGGCGCGGCGTTTTAATTATTCATAACGTGATGGACGAAGTACGCTACAACGAACGCGGCAACCGTCTGGAAATGATAAAAAGAATCGAAGCCGAAAAATCCGAACGCTGAAAAGGAGAATCTATGTTTTGTCCGAATTGCGGAACAACTAATTCAACCGAACAAAAGTTTTGTCGTTCGTGCGGATTAAATCTGGGAGTCATAGCCGAATCGCTTTTGCTGCAATTAACGACTGCACTGGACGCAAATTCGTCGAAGAAAGAAAAGTTAATTGAAAACTTTAAAAATTTTGTCTTCAGCCGGTTTGGATTGGTTTTATTAATCGCCGTTATTTTAATAATATCCGGCATTTTCTTTAAGGTAATTTTGACGGACAATGATGTTTCGTTTGGAATTATAATGATTTGCAATACTGTTATCGCGGGTTTGATGATACTTCTTATATCTTTCAACCAGTATGTCAGGGAGAGAAAAGCCGGAGTAAATCCCGCGCTGACAAGTGAATTAACCGAAGCAAAAGATACGGGCAAACTTCTCGAAGAAAAACCTTTCGAGCTTGTTCCGAGCGTAGCGGAAAATTCAACGGAACTGCTTTTGGTCGAAAATAAAACCCGAAAAATCAAATGAAAATAACAATCGGACAGATCAACACGACCAACGGCGATATTGAAGGCAATGTCGCCAAAATTTTGCAGGCAATCGAGAAAGCTAAACAAGACGGCTCAGATATGATTGTTTTCCCGGAAGTCGCTACACACGGCTACACTTCACAGGACTGGTTTCTCGACAAAGATATTATCGAAACGTCGGAAGAACCTCTGCAAAAAATTATCGGCGCGACGGGCGGAATAACGGCAATTGTCGGCACAATCCGCCAAACCGGAGATGCGGACGGTCGTCGGCTTTTCAACTCCGCCGCCGTGATTCACAACGGCGAATTACTTGGATTTGCCGACAAAACTTTGCTTCCCGAATATGATGTTTTTGATGACCCGCGTTATTTTGAACCGGCGGACGCGCGCCGAATGTTCGAAATTGGAGGACGCAAAATCGGTGTTGTCGTGTGCGAAGATTTTTGGAACGACAAAACCTTTTGGAAAGAGAGGCTTTACGATGTTGATCCGGCAGACGAACTGATAATGCGGGGCGCGGATTTAATCGTCTCGATAAACGCTTCGCCGTTTAACAAAGGCAAAATTCATCTGCGCTGCGAAATGGTCGCGCATCGCGCTCGGCTGCAAAGAAAACCGATTGTTTTTGTCAATCTAATCGGGGGAAACGACGGAATAATCTTTGACGGCGCGAGTCTGATTGCCGACGAAGAAGGCGACATTATTCTGCAGGCAAAAGCGTTTGAGGAGTTCGTCGAAACCGTCGAGCTTAACATTCACCAACCGGATTCGCGCGGCATTACCGGCAATGAATGCGAAACAATTCGGCAGGCGATAGTTCTCGGAATAAAAGATTACGCCCGGAAAAATCAATTTACAAAAGCCGTGCTTGGTCTTTCGGGCGGCATTGATTCGTCGCTCGTCGCGGCTCTGGCGTGTGAAGCTTTGGGCGCCAACAATGTTTTATCGGTGATGATGCCGTCGCCATTTTCATCCGAAGGAAGCATCAAACATTCTGAGGAGTTAGCGCAAAACCTCGGAATGCCGACGCGTCTGGAACCAATTTCCGGCGCGTTTGAAACGCTGCTCAAACAGATGAATCTGCACCAACCGACCAAAGGCGGGGAATCTCTGGCAGCGGAAAATATGCAGTCGCGTCTGCGCGGAGTGATTTTGATGACTATTTCCAATGCCGAAAATCGACTTGTTCTGGCAACCGGCAATAAATCGGAACTCGCCGTCGGTTACTGCACGCTTTACGGCGACACGAACGGCGGCTTGGCGGTTTTGGGCGACGTTCTGAAAACGGAAGTTTATGAAATCGCCCGGCATATTAACGAAAGTTCAAAACGCGAAATTATTCCAAATTCGATTATTGATAAAAAGCCATCCGCCGAACTCGCGCCGAATCAATTTGACCAGGATTCTTTGCCGCCATACGATTTGATGGATGCAGTTTTGAAACTATATTTTGAACAAAAATTAGCGCCGGAAGAAATTATCGCTCGAGGGAATGATGCAAAACTGGTCTATGACTTACTCAACAAAGTCGAATCGCCGGCAAATGAATTCAAACGCCGGCAATTACCCCCGACGCTGATTATTTCTAAAAACGCGATTGGCATCGGTCGCCGCCGTCCGGTAACTCATCGCTATCGGAGAAATCCGAGAAACTAGAATTTATTTGAAATTTGGAGGCTAATTTTTTACAAAATAACCTTGCCGCGCCCGGACGCGAAGTTTCTCGGGTTTGCTCAAATTAACGTTGAGTTTAACATATTTATTATTCGGAAAATCGCCTTCTGAATAGTATTGGACGAGATACTGCGCCTGAAGTTCGTTGGCAAGAGAGCGAAAAATTTCTGCCAGAGTAGCTTCGTTAATTTTTGTATTTGCTGAGTTTTGAAGTTGATCTTTCAGATTAGTCGGGAAAAAATTCGGCAGAAATGCCGTTCCGCCGGTTTGTTCGGAGAATTTTTGCAGTCCGTTTTGCGCCCGCGTACTAATTTTATTCAAACGGTAAGAGTCTCCCGCCGGATTTATAACGTAAAAAACCGTGTCGGCATTTTGTAGATCACGCAGAATTTTATCCTGCGCGACGTGATGGGCAGAATCCGTCTTTGCCGCTAATTTATTTAGTTTTTCCTGTGTCAAATTATTGACGTCAAAATCTCTGTAAGTATCTTTTTCCGCTTCGCGCGTCATATTACTCCAGTTATCTTCACCGTCAGTTAGAGCTAGAATAACGCGCCGACTGCGCAACGGAGAATTTTTTTGGAGATAGCGAGCGGCTGTCGTCACGGTATCGTAAAAAGCTGTAAATTTTCCTGAAGGAACAATTGCGCGAACCTGAACAGCGGCTTTCTGTGCGCTGTCGCGTTCCTGCGCCAGCGCCGGCTGGTCGCCGATTAGAAAAATTGTCGCTTTATCTTCCGGTTTCATCACGCTTTCCAAAAATTGCGCGGCTGCCTTTTTTTCAAACTCGAATAAAGGATTTACACTGCCTGAAACATCGATTAAAAGCGCAATTTCCAAGGGAACTTTCTCGGCATCGGAAACCTGAGCAATTTCCTGCAATTTATTATCTTCCTGAATGCGGAAATCCTGCGCCTTCAAACCTAAAATAGGTTGTCCGAGCGTATCGGTCACCGAAACCGGAACAATGACCAGACGCGAATCAACTTTGATAATTTCGCCGTCATCTTCAGAATTCTGAACTTTCGGCGGAGTGGGTTGTGGTGTTTGAGCAAACACACAAAAAGTAAAAGCAAAAAGCAGCGATAAAATGCCAATAAGATTTTGAAACTTCACGGTAATAACCTCTCAAGGAAAAAGCCGCAAAAGATACAAAGAAATTTTCTTTTACGTATCCTTTGCGACTTGATTTTCGATAAATTACTGGTCGTTACTTGGAGCAGTTGTTCCGTCTTTTCTGACTTCAACATTTTGGAGCAAACCTTTGCTGACCGTTAATTTAACTTCAACGCGCCGGTTCTGTGCACGACCTTCGCGGCTCGAGTTGTCGGCAACCGCTTGAAGTTCGCCAAAACCATACGAGGTGCCGATTCTGC
>MWVV01000189.1_pt1 | contig 22085 bp, 20 predicted proteins | sample 1047281 | NCBI WGS metagenome assembly MWVV01 (sample SAMN06349986, study PRJNA376086) | soil metagenome | isolation source: PT-2 sample Antarctic (ecotone) soil | place: Antarctica | collected 2015-01-13 | reverse complement strand
CAACGCTTTCGTATTGAACTTTGGGCAAAGGAACTCGGGCGGCGCGGCTTTGAGTTTGAGTTTTTCTCATTTGCCGATTCGCAATTGACCGATGTGCTTTATCAACCGCAGAAAAATTTTCAAAAAGGCTTTTTGATGTTAAAAGCCTTTACACGGCAGTTAATAAACGTGCTGCAAACTGCCAAACCCGATTTGATATTTATATATCGCGAAGCGGCGCTCATCGGTCCGGCGGTCATCGAGAAAATTGTTCGCCGCTGGAATATACCGATTGTGTATGACATCGACGAACCGCTTTTCGTGCCGTATATCAGCCCGACAAGCGGAAAGTTAAACCGTCTCAAGTTTTTTTCAAAAGTCGACGAGCTGTTCCGCTTGAGCGATTGTGTTTTTGCCGTTAATCAGGCAATAGGCGATTACGCGCGGCAGTTTTGCAGCGATGTGGAAATTGTGCCGATGACGGTTGACATCGAACGATATAAACCGGCGGACAAAAAGAAAAATGAAAAACCGATAATCGCTTGGGTCGGAACGCGGACAAATCAGCCGAACATCGAGCTGGCGGTTCCGGCAATGCGCGAATTAAAAAAAAGTCGTGATTTCACGTTTCGCATTATTGCCGATGACGAAATGAGCTTTGCGGGACTGGACGTTGATTTCGTGCCTTGGGCTTACGATATTGAAGTTCCCAAATTGACCGAAGCCGACATCGGGGTTACGCCCGTCGGCGAGAGCGTTTGGAGCAAATGGAAATTCTTTTTCAAAACCATCCAATTTATGGCAATCGGTCTGCCCGTGGTCGCATCGGCAACCGGCTCAAACGTCGAAATTATCGAGGATGGCGTGAATGGATTTTTAGCCGACAGCGAAAAGCAGTGGCACGATAAACTGAAACTTTTAATCGAGAATCCCGAACTCCGAACAAAATTAGGCGAAAACGCCAGAAAAACTGTTTTGAAAAGATTTGACATCGAAAAGCAATTCGATTTTCTGGAAGACAAATTTAAGAAATTGGCTGTGAAAGTATAAGATATAAATCGGTTTTTAGAATTATGTATATTTTGGGTTTGACGACATTGGGCGATTCAGCCGCCAGTTTAATAAAGGACGGCGAGCTTGTTGCCGCCGCCGAAGAAGAACGCTTTTCGCGCAAAAAACATCACAGCGGTTTTCCCTATAAAGCGATTCAGTATTGTTTGGATTATGCCGGAATTACCTTAAAAGACGTGAGCCACGTCGGGCATTACTGGAAGCCCTGGATTTTGCGGCATAAAGCGACGCAGGCTTTGAAGTCGGCGCTGATTTCGCCCGCGATGTTTAAGGCGCGCGCCGACCGAGGCGTTGCACAGGTCAGCGACAGCTATCTCGGAATGTTCAAGCATCCGCAAAGACTGCGCGAGCATTTCGGCGCGAGTGATTTTAAGTTTCACTTTCTCGAACATCATCAATGCCACGCGGCGAGCGCCTTTTTCGTCTCGCCGTTTGAATCGGCAGCGGTTTTAACGTGGGACGGAACGGGCGAAGACACGACGACGCTTTTTTCGCACGGCAAAAACAATAAAATAAAAGTTTTGAAGCGGATAAAGCTGCCGCACTCGCTCGGACAATTTTATTCAGCCGTAACCAATTACATCGGTTTCGATATGTTCACCGGCGACGAATGGAAGATAATGGGTTTGGCGGCTTACGGAAAACCGGAATACTACGATTTTTTCTCGGAAAAAGTCTTGACGAAAAACGGTGAGGGCGGCTTTAACCTCAACATCAAAGTTTTCGACCATCATTTGGCGAAGCACTATCAGTTTTCCGACGAAATCACACGCGAAGTTGGAAAACCGCGCTTGCCGGGCGAGGAATTGACCGAACATCACTGGAACATTGCATCGAGCGCGCAGAAGGTTTTGGAGGATACGGCGATTCATCTGGTCAAACAAATCAAGGATATGACGGGCGAGGAAAACCTTTGTATGGCGGGCGGCGTCGCGTTTAATTCGGTGATGAACGGGCGCATTTTTCACGAAACTCCTTTCAAGCAGTTCTACGTGCAACCGGCAGCCGGCGACGCCGGTTGCAGCTTAGGAGCGGCATTGTTGGTTTGGCATCAGAAGTTGAACAAGCCGCGCAAGTTTGTGATGAATCACGCTTATTACGGACCGAAGTTTTCAAACGAAGACTGTCGGGTAGTTTTAAAAAACGAAAATTTGAAATTTGAAACTGTGGCGGACGAAGAACTGCTTCCAAGATTGGCGAAAATGATTTCTGAGGGCGCGATTATCGGTTGGTTTAACGGGCGAATGGAATGGGGACCGCGCGCGCTGGGCGCGCGAAGTTTTCTGGCAGATCCGCGCCGTGCCGATATGCGCCGGATTTTGAACGACAAGGTTAAGCTGCGCGAATGGTTTCGTCCTCTCGCGCCCTCGATGCTCGAAGAAGAAGGCAGAAGCGTTTTCGGCAAAGAACATCACGACCCGTTTATGATTACCGTCATCGAAGTGGCGGATGAATATAAAGCGAAAATTCCGGGCGTCGTTCACGTCGACGGCACGGCGCGACCGCAGATGGTCAATAAAAAAGTAAATCCGAGATACTGGAATTTAATAAACGAGTTTAAGAAGCTGACGGGCATTCCGATGCTCCTTAATACTTCTTTTAATATTCAGGAGCCGATTGTCTGCTCGCCGCAGGACGCCGTCAACACGTTTAGAAACGCTAATTTCGACGCACTTGTTTTAGAGAACAATCTGGTTTTGCGAGAAAACAATTAAAGGTTTATTCAATGGAAAAACTACTGGCTGTTTTAGGTATATTAGTGGGAATCGCCTTTGTCGTGCTTGCCTCTCCGGACGGCACGATTGCTGTTTTGTTCGTAGGGCTATTATCTATTCCGATAATTTTTCTGCTGCGTTACTACAGTGGGGGAAATAAATTTGTCGTTCAGGTTTTTTTTGCCGCGCTGGTTGTCAGATTAGCTTTCGGGTTGCTTGTCTACTATTTCAAACAAACCGAATTTTTTGCCGGCGATGCCGTAACATATGATTTTCTTGGACAAAGGTTGGTCGAAGTTTGGCACGGCACGGCAGACTTAAGAAGTGGTTTTACACAGCGCGCGATGGCAACGAGCGGTCCCGGTTGGGGAATGAACTATCTGGTCGGGGCTATTTATTATATTTTCGGGCAAAGTCTTCTGGTCGCCCAATCATTTTGCGCGGTTGTTGGTGCGGCAACTGCTCCGATGGTTTATTTTTGCTCCGAGAAATTATTTCACAACCAAAGAGTCGCTAAAACAGCAGCCGTCTGCATCGCCTTATTCCCTTCGTTTATCATTTGGTCGTCTCAGTTGATGAAGGACGGGCTGATTATTTTCCTGCTCGTTGTGACAATGACTTTGGTTGTGCATCTGCAGAAAAAATTCAGTTATCCGGCGGTATTTATTTTAATTTTTTCCTTGTTCGGTATCATCGCGCTCCGCTTTTACATTTTTTATCTGGTCATTATCGCCATCGTCGGAAGTTTTCTGGTCGGTTTCGGAAGCTCGGCGAAAGAAATCGGGAGAAACATTTTTGTAATGGCGATTCTCGGTTTAAGTCTGACTTATTTAGGAGTTTTGCAAAATGCTACGCAGGGATTAGATGCATACGGCTCATTGGAACAAATACAAAACAGCCGTATGGATTTAGCTACGACAGCAAATACGGGTTTCGGCAAGGATGTTGACGTTTCTACTACCGAAGGCGCACTGTCTGCTATTCCCCTCGGTTTTGCATACTTGATGTTAGCGCCTTTCCCTTGGGAAATGGCTAATATAAGGCAAGCTATTACTCTGCCTGAAGTGCTTGCCTGGTGGGCGCTGATTCCGATTATGATATACGGTTTGTGGTACACGATAAAAAATCGCCTGCGCGACTCGATTGCCATACTTATTTTTTCCTTGATGCTTACCTTATCTTACTCAGTTTTTCAGGGAAACGTCGGCACGGCATACCGTCAGCGCACGCAGATTCAAGTGTTTCTTTTTATTTTTATTGCGGTCGGTTGGAGTTTAATTCAAGAGCGCAGAGAAAATAAAAAAGCTCTGCTTCAAGCCCAAAAACAAAGGCAGATAGTTAGAATACAACAGATGAGAACTTAAAAATCTCTCATTTTTTCGGCTCGTTTATTATTTTCAAAATGTGCGGAATCGTCGGAACAGCTTATACAAACTCGCGCGCCGCAAGCCGCGAAACTTTGGAGCGGATGAACCGCTGCATCGTTCATCGCGGTCCTGACGAAGACGGTTTTTTTGTGCGCGAAAACATCGGGCTGGCGATGCGGCGTCTTTCCATTATCGATTTGGCGGGCGGTCAGCAGCCGATTTTCAACGAAGACAAAACCAAGGCAATTGTTTTTAATGGCGAAATTTATAACTTTCAAGAGTTAAAAGCCGATTTGGAAAAGCGCAGCCACAAATTTTACACAAACTGCGACACCGAAGTTATCGTTCATCTCTATGACGAATACGGCGCCGATTGTGTTAAGTATCTGCGCGGAATGTTTGCTTTTGCGATTTGGGACGAAATCGACAAATCGCTTTTCGTCGGGCGCGACCGCGTCGGGAAAAAACCGCTTTTATACTCGCATCAGCCGAACGGCGATTTGATTTTCGGTTCGGAATTTACGGCGCTTCTCGCACATCCGAGCATTTCGCGCGCGGTTGATTACGCGGCAATTGACAGTTATTTGTCATATCTCTGCGTTCCCGCTCCGCAAACCGCTTTCCGGCAAATTCGCAAGCTCGAACCGGCGCACTGGCTGCGGTGGAAAGACGGGAAAATCGAAACGCAAAGATACTGGCAGCCGGATTTTTCCAAAAAAATAAAAATTTCCGAAGCCGAAGCAATTGAAGAAACGACCAGAATTTTGCGCGAAGCGACAAAACTGCGCTTGATTTCTGAAGTGCCTCTAGGCGCGTTTCTGTCGGGCGGCGTCGATTCTTCGATGGTCGTCGCGCTGATGGCGCAGGAAAGCAGCCAGCCGGTAAAAACCTTTTCAATCGGTTTTGAAGAACAGGATTTCAGCGAGCTGAAATACGCGAGACGAGTCGCCGAACACGTCGGCGCGGAATACAATGAGTTTGTCGTAAAACCCGACGCGCTGGAAGTTTTACCGAAACTGGTCGAGCATTACGGTGAGCCTTACGCCGATTCGAGCGCGATTCCGACTTATTACGTCGCAAGAGAAACACGCAAATTCGTAACCGTTGCTTTGAACGGCGACGGCGGCGACGAATCTTTCGCCGGGTATGAACGCCACGCCGCGATGCGTGTTGCCGAGCTTTATCATCGTCTGCCGCCGGTTTTGCGAACCACTTTAATCGAAAAACCGATTAATCTGTTTCCGACTTCGGAACTGAAAAAATCGCGCGTCCGCGACGCGAAACGCTTTTTGCAGGCGGCTAATCTGCCGAAGACCGAGCGCTATTTTCGCTGGATGTCCACTTTTAACCGCGACGCGAAAAAGGCGCTTTACACGCGCGAATTTGCCGAAACGGTCGCCGGAGAAAATCCGTCTGTGTTTCTCGACGATTGGTTTGCAAAGGCGAACGGCACGGGCATTCTCGACGCGACGCTCCTTACCGACCAGATGACGTATCTGCCGAACGACTTGCTCGTAAAAGTTGACATCGCTTCGATGGCGAATTCTCTCGAAGCGCGCTCGCCGTTTCTCGACCACAAAGTTATCGAGTTTGCGGCGAGCCTGCCGGAAAACTTGAAAATGCGCCGGTTTGAAACAAAGTCTCTACTCAAAAAAGCGGCGGCGAAATTAGTTCCGCGCGAAGTCATTTATCGGCGCAAAATGGGTTTCGGCGTGCCGATTGGCAATTGGTTTCGCGGCGAGATGAAAAGTTTCGTGCGCGACGTTTTGCTATCGGAAAAATCCCTGAATCGCGGAATTGCAAAGCGTGAAATCGTCGAAAACTACGTGAGCGAACACACCGAAGCGCGGCGCGACCACACGTTTCAGATTTGGACGCTCTTGATGCTGGAACTTTGGTTTCAAACATTTATCGATTAGATATTCGTTTATTTTCCATCGGCAAGAACTTAAACAGTAATCAATAATTACGCGACTTTTGTTTATTAATTGAAACAACAAAAGTCGCGTAATTATTGACCGAAAAAATTTTATGAAAATCGTTCGCATCATCGCGCGGCTTAACGTCGGCGGTCCGGCGCGCCACGTCGTTTGGTTGACGAGCGCTCTGCAAAACGAAAAATTTCAAACCGATTTGCTGACCGGAACAGTTCCCGAAGGCGAAGAAGATATGAACTGGTTCGCCCGCGAAAACGGCATCGCGCCAGTTTATATCGAAGAAATGAGCCGCGAATTATCAATCAAAGACGCGGTTTCGCTTTGGAAAATTTACCGCGAAATTCACCGCCGCAAACCCGACATTATTCACACGCACACGGCAAAAGCCGGAACGCTCGGACGCGCCGCCGGTTTTTTATATCGCTGGCTCGCGTGGACGACTTTAGCGGGCAAACCGCGCCGCGTAAAACTCATACACACTTATCACGGGCACGTCTTTCATAGTTATTACGGCAATCTGAAAACCAAAATTTTTCTCTTTATAGAAAAATCTTTAGCGCGGCTGGCGACCGATAAAATCATCGTCATCACCCCACAACAGTTTGAAGAAATTCACGGAACGTTTAAGGTAGGGCGCGCTTCGCAGTTTGAAATCGTGCCGCTCGGCATTGATTTAAAGCAGTTCGGCGAAGCCGAAGGAAGCGAAAAACGCGAAGCATTCCGGGCGGAAATCGGAGCCGCGCCGGATGAAATCCTTGTCGGATTTGTCGGCAGATTAACCGAAATAAAAAATGTTCCGATGCTTCTGAAAGTCGCCGAACTTTACGCGGAAAGAAAAAACCAAAGCTCGCCGAATCTAAAATTCATCATCGTCGGCGACGGGAATTTGCGCGCGTATTTGGAAAGGGAATCCGCCACGCTCAAGTTACGCAACATCGTGAAATTCGTCGGCAATCGGAACGACGCCGATGTTTTTTACGCCGGTCTCGACGTTGTCGCGCTGACTTCTCTGAACGAAGGCATGCCGCTCTCCTTAATCGAAGCGATGGCAAACGGACGCGCCGTCATCTCGACCGAAGTCGGCGGCGTCGCCGACCTTCTCGGCGCAGTGCAGACGCGCAAAGAAAACTTCAAAATTTGCGAGCGCGGCATTTCGGCTGCTTCCGGCGATGCCGAAGGCTTTTTCAGCGGTTTGACACATCTGGCAAACGACGCTCGAACGCGCAGTGAAATGGGCGCGCGCGGTAGAGATTTCGCCCGTGAAAATTACTCGAAAGAGCGCCTCGTCAACGACATCCGAAAACTTTACGAAAGCTTAACCTGAATGTTAAACCAGCAGTGAACGCGCCTTGCTTTTAATCGAAAAGTATTTTGTAATAAACTTTAATTTTTTTGGCTGAAAACCGGCATCATTCTCCTGCATTTATTGCCAATGTTATCTAATCCGTTTATCGCCGCCGCATTAAGTTTCATCGCCTCCGTTGCGCTCACCTACGCGACGCGCGCTTTTGCACGCCGTTTTGGGTTTGTCGCCGCGCCGAAATCAAACCGCTGGCACAAAAAGCCGACGGCGATGATGGGCGGCGCGGCGATATTTCTGACGACCGTTTTAATTTCTGCCGGAGTTGTTCCGTTTTCAAAGCAAGCTCAGGTTGTTGTGGCGGGCAGCACGGTTTTATTTCTTATCGGCTTGATTGACGACCTTCTGCACATCAAGCCGTATCAAAAGCTGTTCGGACAATTTATCGGCACGGCGATTATCGTCGGCTTCGGCTTGGTTTTGCCTTGGACAGATTCCGATATTCTCAACATCGCCATAACCGCCTTTTGGCTGGTCGGCATCACGAACGCGATAAATCTGCTCGACAATATGGACGGGCTGGCGGCGGGCATTTCGGCAATCGCCGCCTTTGCTCTTGCAATCGGTTTTGCCGCGAGCGGGCAAACGAACGAGCTTCTGTTGGTTTCGGTTTTCGTTGGCGCGCTCACCGGTTTTCTCGTCTTTAATTTTAATCCGGCGTCGATATTTATGGGCGACTGCGGCTCGATGTTTGTGGGTTTTTTCCTTTCCAGCTCGGTTTTGATGACGCAGGTCGTCGGCGGGCGCTCGCGCAGCGTCGTCTCGGTTCTGGCAGTTCCGGCGCTGATTCTCATCGTGCCGATTTTCGACACGACGTTCGTAACCGTTCTGAGAAAAATCTGGGGCAGAAAAGCGAGCGAAGGCGGGCGCGACCACACTTCACACCGCCTCGTCGCGCTCGGTCTTTCCGAGCGCGACGCGGTTTTGATGCTTTACGCACTGGCTCTCGCGGCTGGCGCTCTTTCCCTGCTCGTCAATCAATTGGAAACGACGCAAAGCCTTGCGCTGATTGCCGTTTTTATTTTGATTTTAACGATTGTCGGCGTTTATCTTTCCAAAGTTAAGGTTTATAAAGAACAGGAAGAGGCGCTCGCCTTGCAGGACAAAGCCGCTTTCGGTTTTTTGCTGAACCTTTCGCATAAACGCCGCGTCTTCGAGATAATTCTCGACGCTTTCCTGATAACGCTCTCTTACTACGGCTCATACAGCGTGATTTTCGGAACGTTTGAAGACACTCAAAACTGGTCTTTGTTTATTAAGTCATTGCCGATTTTGATTGTTCTGCAGCTTTTCTCGTTTCTCGTCGTCGGCGTTTATCGCGGCATCTGGCGTTATACGGGAATCCAGGATTTCGTAACTTTTGCCAAAGGCGTCATTCTCGGCTCGGTCTTAAGCATTTTCGCGCTGCTCGCCGTTTATCGTTTTCAAGATTTTTCGCGCACGGTTTTCATCTATAACGCTTTTATATTGTTTGCCGCAATCGCGGTGAGCCGCCTCGCCTTCAGGCTCTTCCGTCAGCTTTTGCCGATGCCGAACGCGGGCGAAGGACGCAAGGTTTTGATTTACGGCGCGGGGGACGGCGGCGAGATGATTTTGCGCGAATTGAAAAACAATCCGACGTGGAATTACGCGCCCGTCGGTTTTGTCGACGACAACCCGCTGAAAACCGATAAAGTCATACACGGCTTGCGCGTCTTCGGCGGCAACGGCTCTCTGGCGCAAATCTGCCGCGATAACCAGGTGGAAGAAATCCTAATCTCGTTCCGTGACATCGACCCGCGCCGCCTTAAAGAAATCCGCGCCGTCTGTAGAGACTCGGAAATCTCCCTAAAACGCGCAGCTCTCCGCATCGAACCGCTGGACTTTGAGTAAGTGATAAATGACAAGTGATAAGGTGGTAAGTTAAAACGAATTCCTGATTTATCACTTACTTTGCTTTTGCGCGGCGGAAAATATAAATTATAGAAACGGAGTCAATTGATAGAAAACATTATGTCAAAACAAACAATCCACGTTAACGGCGAAGACAAAGTTGTCCGTGAAGACACGGCAAAAGCGTATCGCGGCACGATTTGGGCGTTGATAAGCGTCGGCGCGTTCATCCTCATCGGCGCGATTATCTTCGGCGCTTTTTTTCTGAAAGCCTCCACCGACAACAAACCGAACGAACAACCTTCACAAATGGATCAGCGAAGACAGCAATAAAGTGATAAGTGATAAGTTAAAAAAATTCCTGACTTATCACTTATCACTTATCACTTATATGTTAGTTCTCGGCATTGAAACCTCGTGCGACGAGACGGCGGCGGCAATTGTGCGCGACGGGCGCGAGATTTTATCGTCCGTTATTTCTTCGCAGATTGAACTACACAAACCGTTCGGCGGCGTCGTGCCGGAACTTGCTTCGCGCGAGCATCTGGAGAAAATCGACCCGATTGTCGAACAAGCGTTCAAGGAAGCAAATGTTTCGCTCGACGAAATTGAAGCCGTTGCCGTAACGCAGGGACCGGGGCTTGTCGGCTCGTTGCTCGTCGGCGTTTGCTACGCCAAAGCGCTCGCCTTCGGTCTCGACATTCCGTTCATCGGCGTCAACCACATCGAAGGACACGTCTTCAGCGTCGCGTTTGAAAATCCGCCGACGGAATTTCCCGCTCTCGCCCTTATAGTTTCTGGCGGACACACAAACATTTTTTATATTCCAAAAGCTGGAAGCTACAAAGTCGTTTCCCGAACGCGCGACGACGCGGCGGGCGAAGCGTTCGATAAAGTTGCCAAAATGCTCGGTCTCGATTATCCGGGCGGACCTATCGTCGAGCGTCTTGCAAGAGAGGGCGACGCCGGAAAAGTGAAATTTCCCGTTGCAAAGATAAGTGACGGGCGACCGGATTTCAGCTTCAGCGGTTTAAAAACGGGCGTTTCGCGGTATGTCCGCGAAAACAATATCAGTCCGGCTGCGCCCGACGAAGTGCCGTCGCAGGCGATAAAAGATTTGTGCGCGAGTTTTCAAACAACGGTGGTTAAATCTTTGGTCGGAACGCTCGAAAAACTCGCGCGCCGGTTAGAGCCGAAAACCTTAATCGTCGCCGGCGGCGTCGCCTGCAATCAGGCGTTGCAAACGGCGATGCGGAAAGCGGCGGAAAACCTTAATCTACCCGTTTATTTTCCTTCAAAACATCTTTCGACCGACAACGCCGCGATGATTGCCGCCGCCGGAAACTTTCATCTCGAACAGGGCGAGCGCGCAAATCTGCAAATGACCGCAGACGTAACAATGCGCCTGCAAAATCTCGAAAACGAAGATGCCCAGCTTAGAATTAAAAAGGTTCGCTATCGGCTTTAAGCGATATTTTTTCGCTTTGGCTTTTCTAAATGGTTCGCGCAACGGTTAAGACATAAACCTTGCCCGCACCGCTTTCTTTCAAGGCTTTGGCGCAGTTTGACGCCGTTGCGCCCGACGTGAAGACGTCGTCAATCAATAAAATATTTTTGTTTTTGATAAAATTCGGACGCGAAACTTGAAAAGCATTTCGGACGCTCGTCTCGCGCGCTTTTCCGTCCATTCCCGCGCGGTGCATCGGCGTGTGGACGGTGCGACGAAGCGTTTGCGCGTCGAGCGGCAAGGCGGTTTCTTTTGAAAAAATTTCCGACAAGACGACGGCTTGATTAAAGCCGCGTTCGAGAAATCTTTTATTTGAAAGCGGAACGGGAATTATTACGTCGGCGTCTTGAAAATGAGAAGTTTGAAAACGGGACAGGGAAAGTTTTTGTAAGCATTTTGCAACAAAAGGCTCGCGTTTAAGATGGATGACCGAAGCCGCCAGCGCTCGTTCGTAGATGCCTACGGCGCGTGCCGCGTCGTATAAATGCTCGTCGCACTGACGACAAAAAGTTTGAAAACCGCTTGCGCCTTCTCTCAAAAATCTCCCGCATTTAGCGCATAAAGTTTCCGCGCCGGAAAAAACGCGTGTCCTCGCCCAGCAGTTCCGGCAGGCAACGCCGTCCGCCCGATTTTCCACGCTGCCCGCGCAAACCGCGCAAGCCTGCGGATAAACAATCGTCAAAAGCGAATTGGCGACGACGGAAAGCATAATAAAAAGATAATGGTGAACGGTGAATTATTGGATTTACATTAACCGTTCACCATTAATTTTACTCTTCGTCGAGCAAGCCTTGTTCGACAAGTTCCTGACAGTTCAGGCAATAGCGCGCCCACGGGACGGCTTCGAGACGCTTCGGGTTAATCGGTTTTTCGCAATTCTGGCAGACGCCGTATTCGTCGTCGTCGATGCGCGTCAATGCTTCGTTTATCATCACGACTTGCCGGCTGTCGTTTTCCGAGACGGCGAGCGCCACGTTTTTTGAATAATTTCTGACCGCCAAATCTACAGGGTCTGGAGTTTCGGAAGAATCGACCGAAAGGTCGTTGCCGTTGAGTTTGTTGAGCAGTTGCGCGCGCTCGGCGAACAATCTGTCTTTGATTTTCTTGTTGGTAGATTTACTCATTTTTGATAGGGGAACCCTTTTATTATTGTAAAGGCGCGATAAAGCTGTTCGAGCAGAATGACGCGCGCCTCGTCGTGCGTAAAAGTAAAACTCGATAAAGATAAACTAAATTCAGCCCGTTCGACAACCGCGCCCGCTACGCCCTCAGCGCCCCCGACAATAAAAACTATTTCTTTCAAAGCGCGATTTTGCCATTTTTCGATTTCGCTCGACAATTCGTGCGACGAAATAAGACTGCCCTTGACGTCAAGCAAACAAGCGAACTGGCTTTGATTCAAATTTTCCAGAATGCGTTTGCCTTCAATTTCCTTACCGCCGCCTTCTCGAACTTCGACCGTTTCGCATTTTATAAAATGCGAGAGGCGCGCCAAATACTCGTTCTGTAAAGCGCGCCAATTTTTATCACGTGTTTTGCCGACCCAAACAAAGCGAAAACGCATAAAAATGGAAAATGGAAAATGGAAAACGGAAAATTAAGAAATTGTTTTCACATTTTCCGTTTTCCATTTTCCATTTTCCGTTATTCAGGCAATTCGACTTTTTTCGCGTCGCGCCACAAGCGTTCCAAGTCATAAAACTCGCGCGCGTCTTTCTCGAAAATATGCACGACGAAATCGCCGTAATCGAGCAGAATCCATTCCGCCGCGCGATAGCCTTCGATGCGAACGGCGCGCTGGTTCAAATCTTTTTTTAGCCGCTCGTTTATCTCGTCGGAAATCGCCTGTGCCTGCCGCGTGTTCGCGCCGCTGCAAACGATAAAAAATTCTGTAAAACTCGCAATCTCGCGCAAATCGAGCGCTTTGATGTCAAACGCTTTTTTCTCGCTCGCGCATTCGATGGCAAGTTTTACAGGCGCGTCCAAATCCGCAAACGGCGTTGTCCTCTTTTGCGCCTCGTTGTCTTCGATTACAACTTCCGTCGGTCTCGGTTCGAGAGATTTTTCCTGTGTCGGTTCCATAAATTTACTTAACATTTAACATTTATCAAAGCACTGTTGAATGCTCAACGATAAAGGTTAAATGTAAAGTTCGTATTTTTCGATGTATTTTGCAACCTGCGGCGGCACAAGCTCGCGCCAGTGGTTGTCTCCCGCGCGAATTTCTTGCCGGATTTCGGTCGCGGAAACGTCGAGACAAACGGCGTCGGTAACGTAGATTTGTTGGTCTTTGGACTGCCGATTGCGGGCTGCGGGCTGCGGACTTTCCCGCAAATCAACAATTCTCTCGCGAATTTCTTCGCTCACATGCGAAAATTCAATTTCAAAATGCGGGCGCGTTACGACGATAATATCAACCGTCGTCAAAACCAATTTCCACTCGCGCCAGGTCGTGATTTCTTCCCACGAGTCAGCGCCCATTACGAAAAAAATCTGCGCGTCCGTCAATTTGTTTTTTAATTTTAAGAGCGTTTCAAATGTATAAGGTTTTTCCGGCGCGTTCAGTTCAACGGTTGAAATTTTTATTTTCGGCAAATCGTTTGTCGCCAAAGCAATCATCGCGTAGCGGCAAACGGGTGAAGTTACGGTTTTGCCTCGTTTGTGGGGCGCGTGAAAAGCGGGAATGAAAACGAATTCGTCCAACTCGAAAAGTTCGGTTAACACCTCGGCAACGCGCAGGTGTCCGTCGTGAACCGGGTCGAAACTTCCGCCGTAAAACGCGACTCGTTTCATAATTCTTCGTCGCCGCTCAAATCAATTTGCAGTTCGACTTCCCGCTCGTTTATTTCGTATAATTTCTGCGCTACAAAATTGACAAGCTCGCGCGTTCCTTGATTCGCAACGGCTGAAATTTCGAGAAACGGCTTGCCGTCGCTCTCTGCTTTAGTGCGCAAATTTTCAAGGCGTTCCGGCTCGTCGAGCGCATCAAGCTTGGTCGCTACGACAATCTGCTGGCGAACGGCTAAATCCTTATTGTAGTTCGCCAATTCGTGATTGATAATTTCGTAATCTTCAACCGGATTTCTGCCGGAAATCGAAGAAACGTCAACAAGATGTAAAATCAATTTCGTGCGTTCGACGTGGCGTAAAAATCTGTCGCCCAAGCCCGCGCCTTCCGATGCGCCTTCGATAAGTCCGGGAATGTCGGCGACGACGAAAGTTTTGTATTCGCCCAAATCGACAACGCCCAGATTCGGCTCTAAAGTCGTAAAAGGATAATCGGCAATTTTAGGTTTAGCGGCGGAAATAACTGAAATCAAAGTCGATTTTCCGGCGTTAGGAAAACCGACAAGCCCGACGTCTGCAATAAGTTTTAATTCCAACTGCAGCTCGCGCTCGCCGCCCGGTCTGCCCGTGTAATGATAGCGCGGCGCGCGTTTTGTCGGCGTGGCAAAATGCTGGTTTCCCCAACCGCCCTTGCCGCCTTTGGCAGCAAGAAATTTTTGTCCCGCTTCTGTGAAATCAAACAATAAATCTTCGGTTTCGGCGTCGAAAACCTGCGTGCCGACCGGAACTTTCACAATAACGTCTTCGCTGTCCTTACCGTGCCGGTTCGAGCCTTCACCGTGCCTGCCGCGCTCGGCTTTGTGTTCGGGATTGTAGCGCAGATGAAGCAAGGTATTTAAGCCTCCGTCCGCTTCCATCCAAACGTCGCCGCCCTTGCCGCCGTCGCCGCCCGACGGTCCGCCGCGCGGCACGAATTTTTCGCGCCGGAAAGCTGTTACGCCGTCGCCTCCGTCGCCCGCTTTCACGTGAATTTTTACGCGGTCAATAAACATTTCCGATTTTAGATTTTAGATTTTGGATTTGCAACGCCGTTTTCAACGGTATTTCAGGCAAAACAAAAACGCGCACGCTCTTAATGTCTAAATTAGCGTGTGCGTTTTCAGCTGAAAAACTGTGGTTTTGAATCGGCAATTCAAAATCGCAAATTGAAAATCGAAAATTCTAAGCTGTTAGTTCCGCCGTTTGCGGCTGCGGCAATTCCGCTGCGCCTTCGGCATAAACGCTGATAAATTTGCCTTTCACGCCTTTATTTTCAAATTTGACGAAACCGTCAATCAGGGAAAAGAGCGTGTCGTCTTTGCCGCGCCCGACGTTTTTGCCCGGCTTCCATTTCGTTCCGCGCTGACGAGCGAGAATATTTCCGCCGCGCACTTTTTCGCCGCCGAATTTTTTCAAACCTAATCGCTGCGCGTTCGAGTCGCGCCCGTTTCTCGATGAACCTACACCTTTTTTATGAGCCATATCTCGATTTTGGATTTTGGATTTTGGATTTTCGATTTTCAAACTGCCGTAAGCAATCTAAAATCTAAAATCTAAAATCTAAAATCTCCTCTCCTTAATCAATCTTAATTTCCGTGTAACCTTGACGATGACCTTGTTTGCGTTTGTATTGTTTGCGGCGCTTCTTTTTAAAAACGATGACTTTATCGCCGCGCCCGTGCGAGACGACCGTAGCGTTAATGGTTCCCGCGCCGACCGCGCCGCCGCTTAGTAAGGTTTCGATTTCAACCGTTTCGCCCTCATTTTTCTGAATCGAAGGCACGCGCAGCTTTTGACCCGATTCGACCGCAAACTGCTTTCCGCCCGTTCTGATAATTGCGTAACTCATTTGTTTGTTTATTTACTCCTTTCACAGGCGAGAAATTCATCGCCAATCGAAAAACATTAATTATACGTGAAAATGCGCGTAAAGGTCAATTTGACCGCGCAATTTTTCGTGTAAGTTTTTCTTTAAGAGAAATTATCGTAGAATAAATACTGCAATGACAAACTCGATTTTAACCGAATCAGCCCGCGCGCTTCTCGCGGAAATTGTTGATTACGCGGGACTTTTTCCGCCCGCGCAGCTTTCTATGCCGGAAGCCGTCGCCAATTACGCGGCTTATCAAAAGAGCGATTACCAGTGGATGCTCGGACGATTCGTCGCGCCCGTCGCGCGCCTCGACGAGTTTGTCGAAAGCGCAAAAGATTTTTTTTCGCACGATAAAAAAGCGTGGAAACTAAGCGTTCTGGCGAGCGAAGACGTTTACGGAACGGTTCGGGAAATCGAAGATTTTAATCGAGATTATGCCGCGTTTGCCGTTTGCGACACGCTCGAAATCAAAGCGGATACGGGCGCGCAGATTGAGCAAATCAATGAGACCGTGCCGCCGGAGATGACGACTTATTTTGAAATTCCGGTTGACGAAAATTTGGGCGACGCGGTTGCGACTCTTGCAATTTGCGGGCGGCGCGCCAAAATTCGCACCGGCGGAATTGTGCCGCCCGCTTTTCCGAACGCCCGCCGAATCGCTCGCTTCGCACGAACCTGCGTCGCCGCCAACGTGCCGTTCAAAGCAACCGCCGGACTTCATCATCCGCTGCGCTGCACAAAGCCTTTGACGAATGAAAAAGACGCCGAACGCGGCGCGATGCACGGATTTTTAAATGTTTTTCTGGCGACGGCTTTTTTGCGGCAAGGCTTTAAATCAAATCTCATAAACGAATTGCTCGAAGATGAATGGGCGGGAAACTTTCAATTTAAAGACGACGGCATTTTGTGGCGGCAGGAACATTTCGTCAGCACGACGCAGCTAAAAAATCTGCGCGAAAAAAGTATAATTTCATTCGGCTCGTGTTCGTTCGACGAGCCGGTCGCCGATTTACGGAAGATGGGAATTTTATAATGAAACAGCCGCAACAATGCACAGAAATCTCAAAAATAAAATTTGAGATTTCTGTGCATTGTTGCGGCTAATTTAATTTTATGACTTACGAAACCAACGAAACACACGACAAGAATCTTAAAAGCTGGATTGAATCGGCAAACGCGCCGGAAACGGATTTTCCCGTTCAGAATTTGCCGTTCTGCGTTTTTACGCGCTCCTGCACGTATGAAAACGTGCGCGTTGGCGTCGCAATCGGCGATTTTATTCTTGACGTTTATTCCTGCTACGAATGCTGTCTGTTTGACGACGAATCTTTCACGGTCGCCGTCAGCGCAAATAATTATTGTCTCGACCACTCGATAATGCGGAAAAACGCGAATTTGCAAAGCGCGTTTCGCCGCCGTTTGATTGAAATTTTGTCCGCAGAAGCGAGCGAAGAAACCAGAAAAAACGTCGAACGAAACTTGATTCCGATAACGGAAGCGCAATTTTACCTGCCCGTCCACATCGGCGATTACACCGATTTTTACTGCTCGATTTTTCACGCGACAAATGTCGGTTCGATGTTTCGTCCCGACAATCCTCTGCTCGAAAATTACAAATTCGTCCCAATCGGCTATCACGGACGCGCGTCGAGCATCGTCGTTTCGGGAACTGAAATCACACGCCCGAAAGGACAAAACAGAAGCGACGCTGAAAAGCCGCCCGTTTTCGGCGCGTGCAAAAATCTCGATTACGAAATGGAAGTCGGCTTCTTTATAGGCAACGGAAACGAACTCGGCGAACCGATTTCAATCAATGACGCGGAAAAACATATTTTCGGGCTTTGTCTCGTAAATGACTGGTCTGCACGCGACATTCAAGCGTGGGAATATCAACCGTTAGGACCGTTTCTCGCTAAAAATTTTGCCACATCGATTTCGCCGTTCGTCGTAACGACCGAAGCGCTCGCGCCGTTTCGCACAAACTCGTTTAAGCGTCCCGAAGGCGACCCGAAACCGCTCGATTATTTATCGAGCGAAGAAAACGAAAAGCGCGGCGGCTTCGACATAAATCTCGAAGTTTATATTCAAACCGAGAAAATGCGCGACGAAAACGCCGAACCGTTTTTGCTTTCGCGCTCGAACACGCGAGATTTATATTGGACAATCGCGCAAATGCTCACCCATCACGCATCGAACGGCTGCAACCTGCAAACCGGCGACCTTATGGCGACCGGAACTGTTTCAGGGCGTGAAAAAAACGCGCGCGGCTGTCTGCTCGAACTATCGTGGCGCGGCACAGAACCGATTGAATTGCCGAACGGCGAGACGCGCAGATTTCTTGAAGACGGCGACGAAATTATTATGAAGGGTTTCTGCGAGCGCGAAGGTTTTCGGCGCATCGGCTTCGGCGAATGTCGCGGCATAATTTTGCCAGCCGAATAATTTTTCAGCCACGAACAAATACGAAAAGATACGAAATTTTATTGATGTATTTTCGTGTTCTTCCGCCTTTGTTCGTGGCTAAATCTTTTTTGTGGCAAAATAGAGTCAATGAATTTCACGCTCGACAAATTCAAAGACGAATGCGGCGTTTTCGGCGTTTTCGGACACGCGGAAGCGTCAACTTTAACGCAGTTGGGTTTGTTCGCGCTACAACATCGCGGGCAGGAAGCGTGCGGAATTGTTTCAAGTGACGGCGAAACTCTGCACCAGTTTCGCTCGATGGGACTTGTCGCGGACGTTTTGAGCGAAGACGTTTTAAAGAAATTAACCGGCGCGGCGGCAATCGGACACACGCGCTATTCGACGGCGGGCGCGAATACGATTCGGGAAGTTCAACCGTTTTCGGTCGCCTGCCAGCACGGGCAAATAGCGGTTTGTCATAACGGAAATCTGCCGTTTGCGCCGCAAAAGCGCGCGGAACTCGAACGCGGCGGCGCGATTTTTTCTTCGACTTCGGACACGGAAACGATTCTTCATTCGATTGCGCGCTGCGCTGCGAAAAATATAATTGAAGCGATTGAGCGAGTTTTGCAGGAAACCGAAGGCGCGTTTTCTCTACTTTTTTTGACGCCGAGCGCTCTTATCGCCGTGCGCGACCCGCGCGGTTTTCGCCCGCTGAATCTGGGAAAACTGAACGGCGCTTGGTGCGTCGCGTCGGAAACGTGCGCGTTTGATTTGATTGACGCCGAATACGTGAGGGAAATAAAAGCGGGCGAAATGCTCGTCGTTGACCAAAACGGTTTGCATTCTTTTTTCCCGTTCGCCGAAAAACCGCGCTCGGTTTGCGCCTTTGAACACGTTTATTTTTCGCGTCCCGATTCGATAATTTTCGGGCGTTCGGTCAGCGATTCGCGGCATAAAATGGGCGAGCAACTGGCGATTGAAAATCCGGTCGAAGCCGATTTGGTCGTTCCCGTTCCCGATTCGGGCGTGGCAGCGGCAATCGGATACGCTGCGCAATCCGGCATTACGTTTCGCCACGCGATAATCCGCAATCATTACGTCGGGCGCACCTTTATCGAGCCGTCGCAAAGCATCCGCTCGTTCGGCGTGCGCTTGAAATTGAATCCGGTTCGAGATTTAATCGAAGGCAAGCGCGTCGTTCTGGTTGACGATTCAATCGTGCGCGGCACGACATCGAAAAAAATCGTGCAGATGGTCAGAGAAGCCGGCGCGCGCGAAGTTCATATGCGGATTAGCTGTCCGCCGACCGTTTCGCCCTGTTATTACGGCGTCGATACGCCGCGAAAAGCGGATTTAATCGCCGCGCAAATGTCCGTTGCAGAAGTTTGCCGCTACATCGAAGCCGATTCTTTAGCTTATTTGTCGCTGGATGGAATGCTCGAAGCAATCGGTTTTGAAACTGATTCGTCGTGCGTCGCCTGCTGGAACGGGAATTATCCGACGAAAGTGGCAGGCGGCGAGCCGACCATTGACAACAGTTAACTGATAAGTGATAACTGATAAGTAAAAACAGAATTCCTAACTTATCAGTTATCACTTATCACTTATTCGGAGGTAATATGCGTTTAATTTTATCGTTTATGTTTTTTGCGCTATTCGGTTTTATGCAGCAGGATTGTCAAAAGGAAAAAACGACAACAACAACTGCGAGCAAAACCGAAATTGCGAAAGCCGATACAAGTTCGGTTACAAATTCTCAAACACCCGCCGCCGCTCATAATCACGGGTCTGATGAAGAAGCGGCGCGCATTTCTCTTGCAGACGCCAAAAAGTCGTTCGATGCAGGCGAGGCGATTTTCGTTGACACGCGCGCCGCAGACGGCTTCAAAGCCGAACACATCAAGGGCGCGATAAACATCCCGGCAGGCGAGTTTGAAAAACGCTACGCGGAAGTGCCGAAAAACAAGCGAATCATCGCCTACTGTTCCTGACCGGCGGAACATACCAGCGCCCGTGCGGTGCAGATTTTGAAAGAAAAAGGTATAGGCAATGCGTTTGCATTACTCGGCGGAACGGCGGCGTGGAAAAACGCCGGCTATCCGATGGAAAGCGGCGAGCGGAAATAAAATCAGCCGAAAGAATTTTTAACCGCGAAGATATACGAAGCAAACACGAAGGAAAATTTAAAATCCTTTGTGAAAACCTCGCGTGTCTTCGCGGTTAATTTGGCTTTTGCGACTTTTTTGTTGTTCGCGCCTCGCTTTGACGAAAAAATTTCAAAAGCACATTGTCTGATTTCAACCGTGTTACAAGCGCACGATGTTCGCTTTGCTCGCCACGCGCAAATCTTCCGAAAGCGCGTTGCGCGTATCGACGACGAGCGGCGCGAGTTCCAGAACGCGCGGATAATCAACGCCCGTATGTTCCGTGCAGATAATGGCGCAGTCAGCGGATTTTATTAAATCGTCGGTCAAATCCGAGTTGAAAAGCGGGTCGCCCGCGCCGATTGTGTATGAGTGGTCAAAATGAACTTCCGGCACGAACGGGTCGTGATAGACGACTTCCGCTCCCTTCGCACGCAGCAAATCGATGATTGACAGAGCCGGACTTTCGCGCATATCGTCGATGTCTTTTTTATAGGCGACGCCAAGAATAAGAATTTTCGCGCCTTTTATCGACTTTTCGTTTTCGTTCAGCGCGTCGCGGACAAGCTCGACGACATATTTCGGCATTCCCGAATTTATTTTTTCGGCAAGCGATATAAACTGCGAATCGAAGCCATGCTGGCGCGCTTTCCAAGACAAATAATGCGGGTCTAACGGTATGCAATGTCCGCCGATTCCCGGTCCCGGATAAAAAGCCATAAAACCGAACGGCTTTGTCGCCGCCGCGCTGACCACTTCCCAAGTGTCTATGCCAAGCGCTTTGCAAACCTTCGCCATCTCGTTTGCCATTCCGATATTTATTGCGCGAAAAGTGTTTTCCCACAATTTTGCGGCTTCGGCGACACGCGCCGAACTGACCAGATGAACGTTTTCGACGATTTGCGAATAAAGAAACGCGGAAACTTCGCCCGAATCTTTCGTTACGCCGCCGACGACTTTTGGGATGTTGTGCGTTTGAAACTGCGGATTTCCCGGGTCAACCCGCTCGGGCGAAAACGCGAGCAGAAAATCTTCGTCGATTTTCAAACCTGCTTCCTCCATCATCGGCTGAAGAACTTCGTCGGTAGTTCCCGGATAAGTCGTCGATTCTAAAATCACGAGCTGACCGCGGCGCGCGTATTTTTTGGTTTCGTCGCCCGCCGCCAAAATATAAGACATATCCGGGTCTTTTGTTTTCCGAAGCGGCGTCGGAACGCAGATTATAATTACGTCGCATTTTTCCAGTTCGGAAAAATCGGTCGTGGCGTGAAATTGTCCGCCGTCAAGACATTTTCGGACGTTTTCCGAAGATACGTCAACGATGTGCGATTTGCCGGCGTTGATGTCGGCAGTCTTTTTTTCGTCGACTTCAAAGCCGATTGCCGGAAAATCTTTCAAAGCAAACTCAACAATCAGCGGCAAACCGACGTAACCCAAACCGATGACGCCGACGCAGGCGCGCTTTTCCGCGATAAGATTTTTTAATTCGTCTTTTATCATTATTTCTTTTTTATACGTTTCTATGATTAGAGATTTTTACCGGAGGCGGAAATCAAACCCTTTGTTTTTTAGACTAAATTAAGGTTTTTGCGCTGTCAAGAAAGCGGCTCGCGCGGCAAATGCTTTGTGTTAAAATGTTTTTGCTCCGATTGCCGACAAGTAATCGGGGCGGCAACCGCATTTTAAGATTTCCAATCGCGTCCGTTCTCCATTTTATTTATGAGTTTTCAAATAGCTTCGACTAACCCGACGGTCAAAGCAATAATTTCGGGAAGCGCGCCGCGTCCGGTACAGCTTGCCGCCGCGCGCGGAATTTTGCCGCTGCCGCAAACCGATTTGCTCGAAATTTTGGTCGCGCTCGGCAGCACAGACGCGGAACTGGCGGAGGCGGCAAACGAAACGCTCGCGGCGCAAACGGCGGAAGAAATCGAAGCGAGCGTCAAATCCGCCGATGTCGCGCCGAGCGTTCTCGCCTTTTTCGCCGCGCGTAAAGATTTACCGCGCGCCGTTCACGAAGCGATTTTAATC
>MWVV01000188.1_pt1 | contig 22087 bp, 19 predicted proteins | sample 1047281 | NCBI WGS metagenome assembly MWVV01 (sample SAMN06349986, study PRJNA376086) | soil metagenome | isolation source: PT-2 sample Antarctic (ecotone) soil | place: Antarctica | collected 2015-01-13 | reverse complement strand
GAAGATTAAGAATATGAAAAGTTAAAAATAGAAAAAGAAAAATGCCGGTTACGCGCTGAAAAAAATAAAACCAATTTCGCCCGTAGCCGTAATTAAAAACATTGTTTCTCGCTTCCGTCGTAATAAAAATACCGTAAATGGAATGAAAAAGAAGCGGCAGAAAAATTCCGAAAATTTCGACAAACAACAGAAACGGTAGATGATGAATGTCGGTTACATGGTCTTCAAAAATCTTCTCGCCGCTCATCACCGTCGAGTTGGTATACATATGCACCAGAAAATAAATACCGAGCGGAACAATGCCGGTTATCTGGTGCAGTTTGCGAAGCAAAAAAGTTTTGCTGAATTTTATCGCCATTTGTCTAGCCTCTTCTTCAGGTTTTCGATATTTTGTTTTGGAATTGCGATTGATATTTTGAATTTTTTATCCGAGAATCGCAAATCCGTAATCTTAAATCACTAATTTTTATAATACTTATAATACTTTGTTTTTTTAATTAGAAAAAATGAATTCTCTTGCATAAATTGTGTAGAAAAACTTATTATTTAAGTGTTGAGTTATGAATGGTGAACGATTAGTGAAAGGATATTTTAACTCACCACTCATCACTCACAGTTCACCACTAAAAGGAAATGCACATAGAAACCTTAAAAGTATTTTGTGATTTGGTTGATATGCAAAGTTTTTCGCTCGCGGCGGAGCGAAATTTTGTTACCCAATCGGCGGTCAGCCAGCAAGTTCGCACGCTCGAAGATAAATTTAAGCGCCGGCTTTTGGAGCGCGTTCGCGGGCGGCGAGAAGTGAGCCTGACACCCGCCGGTGAAGTTTTTTATCGTGAATGCAAAAATATTTTGGACTCTTATGACCAATTGAACGAAAGTATGAGCGGCTTGGTCGGCAAAATCAGCGGAACGGTCAAAGTTGCTACTGTTTATAGTGTTGGGCTGCATGAGCTTCCGCCGAAGGTGCGCGAGTTTATGTCGAAATTCCCTTCCGCAAAAATTGATTTAGAGTATTCAAGAACAACCCGCGTCGTGCGCGATGTATTAAACGGAACCGTTGAACTCGGCGTCATCGCCTTTCCCGAACCGCGACGCGGATTGACGATTGTGCCGATGGCAAGTGATAGATTAGTTTTGATTTGCCCGCCCGAACACGAATTTGCGGAAAGAACACAAATAAAAGTTAAAGAACTGAAAGGACGCGATTTTGTGCTGTTTGAACGTGATATTCCGACGCGCAAGGCAACCGATAAAATCTTAAAATCGTACGGCGTTGACGTTCGCAAAGTCGCTGAATTTGACAATATAGAAACAATAAAACGCTCAGTTGAAGTCGGTTTTGGACTTGCAATTGTTCCGCATCCAAGCGTAATGGACGAAGAAAAAAACAATCAACTCGCAGTTGTTCAATTAGCGGAAAAAGATTGGATTCGTCACGTCGGAGTTGTTTATCGAACCGACAGAACGCTTTCGATTGCAGCAAAAAAATTCGTCCAGCTCTTAGAAAATCTACAGCAAAAAACTTAACAAATTGTTTAGTAAATCTAGGCTTTGTGTGGTTCTATTTCGATTGGAAGACGAATAAAATTGGAGTTTGTTTTTAAGTTTTCATATACCTTTACATTATTTTTGCCTTGTCGTTTGGCTTCGTAGAGCGCTTCGTCAGCCGCTTCGACTAACTTTTGCGGAGTGCAGACAATCTTTGAGTAACTTGCAATACCGACGCTAACCGTTACTTTTCTTTTCGGAAATTTTGTTGTTTCTATCTTTTCACGAATACGTTCGGAAATCGTTTTCGCTTCGCTGAGAGTCGTTTGAGGCAGCAGAATTGAAAACTCTTCACCCCCGTAACGCGCTGCTACGTCCGCGCCGCGAAGAGTTTCTTTCAAACATCGTCCGACAATTTTCAAGGCTTTATCGCCTTCGGGATGCGAGAAATTGTCGTTGTACGATTTGAAATCGTCTATGTCAATCATCACAAAACACATCGGAAATCCGTACCGTTTCGAGCGTTTGATTTCTTCAGCAGCGCGCTCTTCCAAATACCTGCGGTTAAGCAAGTCTGTCAAAGCGTCGGTAACGGAAAGCTGCTCAAACTCGCCCGCTTTGTCTTTCAAATTTGCGAGATCAATCAAAACGGCAAGCTGCGGCACAATCGTATTTAGCAGTTCCGAATCAAACTCGCTAAAGTTTTCTTTATCGGCTTTGTCGGTTATGTTCAAAACACCGATTTTTCGTTTGCCAATCGCAATCGGATAATTGATAAAGGAATTCGTTTTATACTTTCTATCAAGTGGCGCATCTGAAAAATTAATTTTATTTGTATCTTGGACACCCAACGGTTTTCCGCTTTTCAAAACACTTTTTGCAATTCTTCCGCCGAAATTTTCCTTTTCGTTTTTGATAATATCGCAGCGTTCTCTTGTCACCGCCTTCGTAATCAGTGAGTTGGATTTCTCATCAAAAATGAGCAGCGAAATCTTTTCGGCGCGCATTATTTCGGCGATAACCTGCGCTAATCTCGACCAGAAATTCTCCGTATCAACCTCTTTAACAATTTCGTTAATTTTCTGCATCGCCCGCACTTGCTGGTCACGGTGAAAAAGTTCTTTGCGAAGACGCAAAATTTCCAGTTCAGATGCGCCAGAGATTTTCATAATTCGGAAATAAACTTACTTTTCGCTTATTGAATAAATGCGGCTAATAAAACCCGTTTTTTGCTAATTCAAACTTTTGAAAAATTTTGTGAAATTCAATTATCGCATAAAAAACGCTGCAAGTGCCATTGATTGATAAAGCCAACCCGCATTAACAAAAAGTCACATAAAAATAAGTACTGGCAAATCAATATACCCTCAGAAACTTAATAATTATCAAGAAACCTTTCAAATCAAAAAAGCATTTTGTCTTGGATGTATTCGATACACGAATTGTCTTAATACGTTTCACAAAAACATATAAGATAAAAAAATTTAGCAATTTCAAAGGAAATGTCTTTGGCATACATTTTGTATGTATCATTGCACAAGTCAAAAGCGTTCGATTATTAACGTCGAGGACAGAGTTTTTATTTTCAAGGAGAATTTTAAAAATGGCAAACGAAGATGTAATTTCAACATTAAACAGTTTGATTGAAACTTGTAAGGACGGACAAAATGGATTTCAGGAAGCGGCGGAAGGCGTGGAAAGGTCTGATTTAAAGTCGCTCTTTTATGAATGTTCGCAGCAACGCGCTCAGTTTACCGGAGAATTACAGTCATTGGTTAGAGAACTTGGCGGCGACCCGGAACAATCAGGAAGCTTGGCTGCGTCAGTCCATCGCGGATGGATAAACATCAAATCAGCCGTCACTGGTAGAGACGAAACGGCTATCCTAAATGAATGTGAACGCGGCGAAGATATTGCCGTTAGTAGCTACAAAACCGCTCTCAACGCAGAATTACCGGCGAATGTTAAAACAGTCGTTCAAAATCAATACAATACGGTTCAAGCAACGCACGATAAAGTTAGAAATTTACGTGATGCGGGAAAAGCCGCGACAACTTAAGGTAATAGGTAATCCTTTTTCATTTTCGCACGAAAAAAATTTAGGGAGCTTCTGGCTCCCTTTTTTATTCGTAATTTTTACTTTTCGGCGACACCAACGCCGACTACACCCAATTTATTTTGTTTATTTTCTTCGATGTGCGGAGATTCGGGAGAAATTCGTATGCAGGCGGCAAAGTGGCGCGGTTTTATTTCGGCTAAGAGCGGTTCAATTTGTTTGCATTCAGCAATCGCATACGGGCAACGAGTGTTAAAATGACAGCCTTTCGGCGGATTTATCGGTGAAGGAACATCGCCTGTTAAAATTATCCGTGTCCGTTTTGCTTCAATCTCCGGGTCTGGAACGGGAACAGCCGAAATCAAGGCTTTTGTATAAGGCATCAGCGGGTCAGCATATACGGCTTTTCCGTCGGCAAGCTCGACGATTTTACCCAAATACATTACTGCCACTCGGTCAGACAAATGGCGAACGGCGCGTAAATCGTGTGAGATAAAAAGATAAGTCAGATTCTTTTCGGCTTGCAGTTTCTCCATCAAGTTCATAATCTGCGCTTGAATCGAAACGTCCAGAGCGGAAATAGGTTCGTCCGCGATGATAAATTCCGGGTCAACCGCTAAAGCCCGCGCTATGCCGATGCGCTGGCGCTGACCGCCGGAAAATTCGTGCGGATAACGCTTTACAAAACGGCGACTCAAACCGACGGTTTCCATCAAATCCTGCACCTTTTGTTCGACCGTTCCGTTTTTTCCCAAGCCGAACGTGCGAATCGGTTCGCCGATAATGTTTCCAACCGTCATTCGCGGATTTAGAGAAGCATACGGGTCTTGAAAAATCATCTGCAAATTTTTGCGCTGCTCGCGCATATCGCCGCTTGAAAGATGCGCCAAATCTTTTCCGTTGTAAAAAACTTGCCCGCCAGTCGGCTCCGTCAAACGCAAAATTGCTTTACCGAGCGTTGATTTTCCGCAGCCTGACTCGCCGACAAGTCCAAGCGTTTCACCCTTTTCAATATCAAGCGAAACTCCGTCAACAGCTTTGACGACGCGGCGCACCGGACTTCCGCCCGTGATTCGGTCTATAATTCCGCCGCCGCCCAAATTGAAGTGAACTTTTAGATTTTGGATTGAAATTAGATTGTTCCCGTTTTCATTCATAAATTTGTAACGTGAAGAAGAATTGTTTTCGTCTACACAATCGCGCTTTTGTTTCCCTTTTCGGCAATTGATTCGGCGTAAACTTCCTTTGCAAAATGGCAGAGCGAACGATGATTTTCGTTTATCTGCACAAACGGCGGAAATTCCTGAACGCAAATTTCTTCGGCTCGGTAACAACGCGGCTGAAAGGGGCAACCGGGCGGAAGATGAGCGACATCAGGCGGAAGTCCGGGAATTTGATATAAATCTTTACCCTGCTCGTGCGCCGGGTCGGGAACGCTTTTCAAAAGACCTTTTGTGTACGGATTGGCGGGCGTTGAAAAAAGCTCTGCCGTCGGCGCGATTTCAAAAACTTTTCCGGCATACATCACGATAATTTTTTCGGTCATTCCCGCGACAACGCCCAAATCGTGCGTGATTAAAATGACGCTCGTGCCGAATTCGGATTTTAAGTTTTTTATCAATTCGAGAATTTGCGCTTGAATCGTTACGTCCAACGCCGTTGTAGGTTCGTCAGCAATTAATAATTCAGGTTGACACGACAAAGCCATCGCAATCATCACGCGCTGGCGCATTCCACCGGAAAATTCGTGCGGATAACTATCAACGCGGCTTTCCGCATCGGGAATACCGACGGTTTCCAGCATCTTTATCGCGTGTTTGTAAGCCTGGTCTTTTGTGTGTCCGAGATGAAGCTGCGTTACTTCCATCAACTGCGTCGAGATTTTCAAAAACGGATTGAGCGAAGTCATCGGGTCTTGAAAAATCATCGCAATCCGCTTACCGCGGATTTTCCGCACATCTTCGATTGAAAGTTTCCGAACATCTATGCCGTCAAAAATAATATCGCCGTTCACGATTTTTCCGGGCGGTTCGGGAATCAAACGCATAATCGAAAGATTTGTAACTGATTTTCCGCTCCCCGATTCGCCGACAATTCCGATTGTCTCGCCTTTTGCGAGTTCAAACGTGATGCCGTCAACTGCCTTGACAACACCGTCTTCGGTTTGAAAATAAGTTCTAAGGTCGTTGACCGTTAAAATGTTTCCGTTTTGATTAGTCATTAATAAAATTTAGATTTAGAATTTCCGCGTTTGCGGGTCGAGCGCATCGCGCAGACCGTCGCCCAAAAAATTTAGCGAAAACAAGGTTAAAGCCATCGTGACGCCTGGGAAAATTAATTGCCACGGATAAATTGCAATGTTTTTAATTCCGTCAGACGCGAGACTCCCCCATGAAGCATAAGGTGCTTGCACGCCGAGTCCTAAAAACGACAAAAATGCTTCGGTGAGCATTACGCTGGGAATTGTTAATGTTGCATAGACAATTACGGGTCCAAGCGCATTCGGAACGAGATGCCGAAAAATAATGTTCGGCGTCGAAACTCCCGTTGCTCTCGCAGCCATTACAAATTCTTGATTTTTCAAACTGAGAATTTGACCGCGCACGACACGCGCCATTGTCAGCCACGAAACTAAACCGAGAGCGAAAAATAAAAGAAAAATTTGACTTAAGGCTTGTCCGCCGCCGAAGGTGCTTGCCATCGATTGAATGAACGAAGGCGTGTTCGGTCCACCAAACACGGAAAGCAGGACGATAACGATGAGAATGTATGGAATCGCGTAAATAATATCCACCAAACGCATCATAAAATTGTCAATTTTTCCGCCCATATAACCGGCGATCGCGCCATAGCTGACGCCGACAAGCAGTGAGACAATTGTCGAAATAACGCCGACCATCAGAGATATCCGACCGCCCTGCAAAACTCTAGCAAGCATATCGCGTCCGGCTTCGTCTGTTCCCATCGGATGCTGCGCCGACGGCGGAAAAGATTTTATCAAATCGCCTTCCGACGGAATATAATCAGCCGTAAATCCGGTCGTCCAGCGAATAATAGCCGGACCGATAATGACGGCAACAATCATTATTATCATTACGATTAAACCGAAAACGGCTAATTTATTTTTGAGCAATCGCCGCCAAGCGTCTTTCCAGAGCGAAGTTCCTTTTACTGTTTCTATATTCTCTGCCATAAATTTTTACCGATGAAAACTTATTCGTAACGAATACGCGGGTCTAAAAATCCGTAGGAAATATCAACCACCAGATTGAAAATCATAATCAAAATTGAAAGAAAAGCGACGATTCCCAAAATCAAAGGCTCGTCACGATTCAAAACCGCTTGAATAAAGATGTTGCCCAAACCCGGAATAGCAAAAACTTTTTCGATTACCACCGTTCCCGCTAAAAGTGCTGCGAGGGCAGGTCCCGTAAATGAAACAACCGGAATAATTCCGCCGCGCAAACCGTGTTTGAGCAAAACGGTTTTTTCGTCTAAACCTTTCGCACGTGCCGTGCGAATGTAATCAGAACGCATCACTTCGAGCATTCCTGCTCGCGTTAGCCGCGCGATGTAAGCCATATAAATTGCCGCTAGCGTGATAACGGGTAAAACCAAACTGGAAATTCCGCCCCAACGCGCAGGCGGCAAAACGTAAAGTCCGAGTGCGAAAACCAAAACTAAAATCGGACCCAAAACAAAATTCGGCAATGAAAGTCCAAGCATAGCCAGCGCCATCGAACCGTAATCAAAGGCGGAATTTTGCTTCAAAGCGGCAATGATTCCCGCTGTCAGACCGATAGCAAGAGCTAAAAGATAAGCTAAAATTCCGACGGTTGCCGAATACGGCAAATGGCGGCGAATGATTTCGTTAACCGACTGTCCTTGGTATTTTAATGAATCTCCGAAATCGAGCTTCAGAATATTCAACATCATAATGCCGTATTGCTGATACCAGGGTTTGTCGAGACCGTATTTTTTCTTGATGTTTTCTTCGACAGCAGCTGGCAATTTCTTTTCGCTCGAATAAAAATTGCCGGGCGCAATCCGAATCAAGCCCCACGTTACCGTTACGACAAGAAGTGCCATCGGAATAATGATTAACAATCTGCGTAATATGAAACTTAACATATAGTTAGTGGTCAGTAGTCAGTGGTCAGTTTTTATTGATTGATAACTGAAAGCTAACTACTGTTTTTTCTCTGAACCTCCGTTTTCGCCGAAAAAAACTTTTTCGCCATTAAAATTAATTTCTATTCAGACTTCGCAGTTTTGGCTTGTTCGGCTTCGACTGTTTTGGATTTTTGCATTTGCTCTTGCGTCGCCGTTAATTGCTTGATTTGCTCATCAACCACCGGGTCGCTGTCTTTCATAATGTTGTCAACATTAGCATCCCATTTATTCGCGTCGGGCTCGATATAGACGAATTTCCAAGCGTGCAGTGTTCCCGGATTCGGGTAAAATCCCTTGACATACGGTTTCTTCATCCAGCTTGTTCCGGCGGTGGAGAGCGGAATTACGACTTGCTGCTGCGAAAGATAAAACTCGGCTTCGGCGAGTTTTTCAAAGCGTGCTTGCGGGTCAACTGTGTTGTTTGCTTCGTTAAGCATTTTATCGTATTTCGGGTCCCACCAACCGGTTGCTCCTTCATTTACCGGCGTATAAAAAAGCCCTAAAAAAGTGAATGGATCCATATAATCGCCGACCCAGCCGCGCCGACCGAAACCGTCATATCCGACACTCGAAAGCAACGGCAAATATGTTTTGAATTCAAGATTTTTAAGCTGGACGGTAATGCCCAGATTTTGTTTCCACTGCGCCTGCACAAATTCAGCAACGGCTTTGTTGCTTTCCGCCGTGTTATAAGTGATGGAAACTTTATCAACCGGAAAGCTCGGCGTCGAATAACCGTTGCCCCTTTTTTCCACCGGATAACCGGCATCGGTCATCAGTTTTCTCGCTTTTTCCGGGTCAAATTTGCGTGATGCCCATTCTTCCGGCGTGATATTGTTTTCTTTCAGTTTTTCCGCGTAAACTGTTTTCCGCGCCTCTTCATATTTCGGAAAAATGCCTTCGGGCGTAAAATCGGTCAGTGGTTTGACGGTTTTGCGAAATTCGGCGAGCGCATCGCGATTAATTGCCAGAGCAAATGCCTGTCGGACTTTTAAATTATCCATCGGCGGTTTTTTAACGCTAATAACATAAAACTCCGTCGCTACTTCCGGGTGCAATTGATATTCATCCTTATATTGCCGGATAACTTCGTTCCAAGCGGCGGGAACGGTGTGATTGTAAAGCGAATCAACCCGTCCGGCTTTGTAGAGGTTCATCATCGTCGTCTGTTCGTCGAGCGGATAAAACTCTATGCCGGCGAGCTTGACGTTCGCCGCGTCCCAGTAATTCGGGTCTTTAACAACAATTAGCTCATCATACGGTTTATGAAGTGAAACCTTAAAAGGTCCGCTGGTCACGATATTTTCCGGTTTTACCCAATTGCTTCCAAATTTTTCAATCGTTGGTTGATGAACTGCGCGAAAGAACTGATGCGCGAGCAGTCCCAAGAAAAAAGGCGCTGGCTGATGCAACTTAACGCGCACCGTATAATCGTCAACCGCTTCGATACCGATGTCTTCGGCTTTTACGGGAACAAGTTCCTTGCCTTCAAGAGCAGCTTTTAGTTTTGCGTCTTTTTCCAGAATTTTGGCGCGTGCCTTTTCATCGCTCGGTACATACAATCTTTCGGGCGCGTCTAAAAAGCGGTGAAATTCGCTGTCGCCGCCTAACGTATCGTGCTGTAACGGCGCGGCAATTTCCGCCGGTTTATTCGGGTCAGGCTCAACGAAATCTTTTTTCAGCAAAAATTGACCGCTCGCGTCTTTTACAAACGACTGACCGGAGTTATAGGCTTCGGCATATTTCAGATAATAAGCGAGATAAGCATTACGGGCGGCAAATTCGGGCGTCAGTCCGCGCCGAAAAGTATAAACAAAATCTTTCGCGCTAATCGGGTCGCCGTTGGAAAATTTAGCATTTTTTCGCAAATGGAAAAGATACTCTGTTCCGTCAGTTCCGATTTCCCAACTTTCGGCAATTGCCGGAATCGGCTCCATCGTTTTCGGATGATACTCGACCAAACCGTCGTAAAGAGCCATCATAATTCGCGCTTCCGGCTGTCCAGTAACAAATTGTGTATCAAGCGATTCTGGCTCTGAACCCGTAACATACCGTAATACATTATCTTGTGGAGCAACCGTCTGCCCGAAATACCGACTGCTTGCCGAGCTTGTGCAACCGGCTAAAAACGAAGACAAAATGATTAATGAAATGACGAGACGAAATTGTTTGAAATTGATTCGCGCCATAATTTAAAACTCCTTAGTTTATAACTGCTAATTATCGAAAAGCCTGAAATTAAGGCTTGCGGGAAGAGATGTTAAATAAATCTTAAACTGCCGTTAAACTTATCACGACCCGGCAATTACAGGCAAGAAAATTTTAGGTCAAAATATTATTAAACCGCATCAATTAAGTTGTCTGGTATTAAAATCTTAAACGGTTTTTGATGTTTACGATTCGCCGTCAGCCCTTTTCGGTTGCCAATTGTCATCAATCCTAATATCTTTTAACGAAGGTGCGTCTAAAGTATTAGTTTCGAACCCTTGCACATAAGGTTTTATCAATGAATAAGAAGTGGAAAAATAAAGCGGTATAGCGGGAAATTCGATAATTGCTTCTTCTTCTGTCAAAATCAATTCGCCTTCGGTTTTTTTCAAGGTATCTGCAGTAGTTTCTTCGCTTGTCAAAATGTTATCACTTAACCGTTCGCTGGCTTGGGTTTCTGAAACTGGCAAATCGTTGTTTGATTTTTCGGCTTTTTCACTTTCGTTATTTTTTTTGCCGTCATTTTCACCTGTCTTTTTTATCTCGCTTAAATTTTTATTTGTTTTGCTTTGAAACGAGAAAATCGCCAGCATATTTGCCGCTTCGTCTGTCGTCGGAAGCACGACGCCGCGTCGAATCAAATCAAAATCGGTTGTTTGTCCGATGTTTTCGAGTTCGGCTGATTCTTTGACGGTAATTTCCGTCTCGATATTCAAGTTCTGCTTCCACATCTTTGCTACGCTTCGTGCAATGCGTTGCTGCACGTCATTACGATTGACAAGCAATTTAACGATCGGAAAATTTTCGCCGTTGGGAAAACCTGCCTGCATTATAAGATTTCGCGCCTTTTGTGTATTTTGGGTTAACTTCGTTGTTTGCTTTTTATCAAACGGCAAAAAACCAAAAGCCGGTTCGCTTGCGCTTTCCATCTCGCCTTCGGTAAGACGCTCGCGTTCAATGGCAATCGCTAATGCTTCACGAATGCGACGATCATCAAACGGCGGCTTTTTCAAATTAAATTCATAAAAATTAAGCGCGCTGTGTGTCGTGCGGCGGAAATCATCGAAAGGCGTAAGTAGTTTAAGCGCCAGCGGCTCAAAATCAGCGTTTGTTACCGCGTCAATTTCGCCCGCTCGATACGCTTCCAGTGCTTTTTCCGCATTTTCTGTCTGCACAAACCGCACTCTTTCAATCTTGATTTCCTTCGCATTCCAATAATTTTCGGCGCGGTCGAGCGTAATTCCGTCCAACCCGACGCTCGAAACGTGAAACGCTCCATTGGTAACAATTCCGCCGTTTAGTTTGCCGCTTTCAAATTCCTTACCGCTTCGATAAACAGGACGAAAAATCGGATGGGCGACAAGCGCGGGAAAATCCCTGTCTGATTTGACAAGCGATACTCTCAGCGTGTAGTCATCAATTACTTCTACGCCGAATTTGAATTGGTTTTTTTCTTTGATTTTTGTTTTTTGTTTCGTTCTCTCTTCGGGAATAGAAGTCGAATCAGTTTCGTCCTTTTTTAGTTTTCGCTCTTGAGAGTCATCCGTCGCATTCGGCTTAACTTGATTATCGGACGATGTAAAATCCTGATTAGAAAACTGTCTGGAGACATTATTAGATTCGCGGCTTTCATCACTCGGAAACACTAATTTTTCGACAGCCTGCATACCGACAATATTGTTGAGCAATTCATAGTGTGAAATCTCTTCGCCCATCTCCGCCAGCCGTTTCCAGGAACTTACAAAATCTTTTGCTGTTACGCGCTCGCCGTTTGACCATTTGGCATTACGTCTTAAATTAAAAGTCCAAGTTTTATAATCTTCTGAGGATTTCCAATCGACGGCAATCGCCGCAACGGGCTGTAGAGTTTTCGGGTCGTTGTCGGTTAAACCTTCGTAAATAGCACGGACAATATCTGTTTCAGGCGGCGCGGTGGCTAGCGCGGGGTCGAATGATTTAGGCATCTTGCCGTTACTCCAGCGAAATTCCTGTTTCTTCGGCGGCGCGGTTTGCGAGTAGAACGGTTGCGGTTTTGGTTTTTCGAGTTGATTACATCCGCTAAAAACTAAAATCAAAGAAATTAACCATAAATAGACGCAGACGTACGCGGATGATCTTTCGTTTTCCCATCCGTTTCTATTTGTTTTTATCTGTGGTTTCATTTTTCAATTTTTCGTTTTCCATTAAATAAGAGTTCTTAATTGCTCGAAAACTTCTAAAGTGTGTTGTCTTGCTGCTTCAAAACCCTCGGAAGTGTCAATCAAAAAATCCGCGTAGCGCTTTTTCTCTTCCTGCGGCATTTGCGAATTGATGCGTCTGATGGATTCTTCAGAGCTAAGATTGTTGCGTAACATCAGCCTTTCCAATTGTATCGCAGGTTCGCACCAAACGACAATTACTTTGTCGAAACGCTTGTATCCGCCCGATTCAATCATTAAAGCCGCTTCAACGATGCAAATCGCGTCCGCGTTTTCGCGTTCTTGCAGCCATTCGTCTTGCTTCTCGATAACTAATGGATGCACGATGGAATTTAATAGTTGCCGTTTCCGCTCATCGTCAAAAACTATCGCACCCAATTTTGCTCGGTCGAGTTCACCGTTCGCCTGCAAAATTTCCCTTCCTAAATTTTCAACTATCGCCTTCAAACCTTTCGTATTCAAAGCCACAACTTCACGTGCCGTTTGGTCAGCATCTAAAACAAACGCGCCGAGTTCACAAAGAATATCACAAACAAACGATTTGCCGACGGCTATTGAGCCGGTTAATCCAACTTTAAGCATAATAGAAAATGGAAAAGATTTATGAAATGGAAAGTGGAAAATTTTGAAAAAATAATATCGTAGAACATTTGGAAACTTTTATTTTCGACTTTCCGTTTCTCATTTTTCATTACTTTCGCTTATGGCGTTCTGCTAATTTTTCAACGTTAAATTCCGCAATTTCTTCAAGCGTTAAACCCAATTCATCTGCGCAAGCCGAAATATACCAAAGCACGTCGCCGAGTTCGTCTTTTAATTTTCGGCGAATTTCCGATGTGATTTCACCGCCGAAGTCCCGCTGAATCTTCTTGACGATATTTGCGACTTCGCCCGCTTCGCCCGCGAGTCCGAGCGTCGGATACTCAAGATTTTTTAAGCGATTCGGATAAAGAGCCGTTACGCTCGCCTGTTTTTGATACTCTTCAAATGAAAGTTTCATAATTTTATAAATGGAAAATGTAGGAGAAGATTTTTATTTTCCGTTTTCCACTTTCCATTTTCCATTATTTCAGCCTTCTGCTTTTCGCCGCGTCAACAGTATTTCGCATCAACATCGCAACGGTTAGAAGTCCGACACCGCCCGGCACAGGCGTAAAATAAGCGGCTTTTTCACGCGCTTCTTTCGGATTAACGTCGCCGACTAAAGTAAATCCGCGTTTTCCGATTGTTCGCAGACGCTTTTCAATTTCCGTTTCGTCAAAAAGCTCACGCGCTTCGGTTACGTCTGAAACATAGTTAATACCGACATCAATCACAACCGCGCCTTCTTTAATATGTTCGCCGCGAATAAAACCTGTTCGTCCGATTGCAGCTATCAGAATGTCAGCTTGGCTTGTAATTTCCGGCAAATTTTTCGTGCGCGAATGACAAACGGTAACCGTCGCGTTTTCCTGCAAAAGAAGCATCGCCATCGGTTTGCCGACAATGTTGCTTCTGCCGACGACAACGGCGTGTTTTCCGGCAATTTCAATGTTTGAGCGTTTGAGCATTTCGATAACTCCTGCTGGTGTGCAGGGCGCAAGCGACTTTTGTCCTTGCGCGAGTCGCCCGACATTTATTGGATGAAAACCGTCAACATCTTTTTCGGGATTTATCTTTTCCAAAATCCGGTTTTCGTCAATGTGTTTCGGTAAAGGCATTTGCACAAGAATTCCGTCAACGTCATCTCGTTGGTTTAAATTTTCCACCATTTCCAAAAGTTTTTGTTCTGTTATCTCAGCCGGTAAATGCTCGTGTTCGGAAACAATTCCGAGTTCTGCGGAAGTTTTCACCTTGTTTCCGACGTAAACTTCTGATGCTTTATCATCGCCGACCCGGACGACAACTAACCGCGGGCGAAATCCATGTTCTTTTTCCAGCCGCTTAACTTCTTCCGCGACTTCGCGTTTTATCGCTTCCGCAAATTCTGCACCGCTCAAAATTTTCGCTTGTTTTTTTATTGTATTTGCTATCATATTTACGTTTTTAATTTTTTTAGCTTACAACGATTTTGTTAATTTATGCTACAAGCCAAATTGCTTAAACTACCTTTTATTTTTCTCGTTTTTTTCATTTCCGTGGCGGCGCAAAATTTAACTGAAACTCATTCTAAAATCCGCACGGCAGTTGAAAATAAAGATTACCAATCTGCCGTTAATGAATTGCAAAATTTGGAACGGACACAGCAAAAAATTTTCACGTTGAATAATTACGACTATCTACTGGCACGTCTTGCGGAAAAGAAAGGTGATTTCGCCGTCGCAATGACAAATTATCAAGCGATTGTCAATCGAAATTCGGTTTTGAGCGAATACGCGCTTTCGCACCTCGCTCAAATTGCGCGGGCAAGCGGAAATTTAATGCTAGAAAGAATTTACCTGCGCGAGCTGCTTTCAACCGCGCCAAACAGTTTGTTAAAAGATGCGGCAACGCAGCGAATGGCAAAAAGTTATTTTGAAAGCAAAGACTTCGCAGCGGTAATTCAAATGCTAAACAATCAGCAGTCAGCAATCAACAGTCAACAAAGTATCGCAACGAACAACGAACAGAAATTAAATCCGCAAATCGCAATCCGTAATCCGCAATCGAATGACCAAACTCCGAAAAATCGTGAAAGCAGCGTTCTGCTTGCTCAAGCGTACCTGCAAAGCGGAAAATTTAACGAGGCGCGAGATATTTTTACAAAATTGATTACGAATATGCCGAATTTCGCACAGCCCGATGATTTTGCATTGACGGCTGCAAAAAGTCTCGATGAACTTGATGTCGGCAAAGAAAATTTCGGCAAATCCGCGCCGATGCTTGTTGCTGCGGAACATCAGCGACGCGCTTTTGTCTATCAATTTAACCGCAATTTTCCGCTAGCGCGTCTTCATTTCAAGGCGCTAATCGAAAAATATCCGAAGGACGAATTTGTTCCGAGCGCGCTTTATCAAATCGGGCGAACTTTCGCGCAGGAAGGCGCATTCAACGAAGCGATAAACTGGTTTGAGCGCGTACAAGCCGAATTTCCCGACGAACCAATTTCAAAGGACGCTTTGAGCCAAACGGCATCGGCGTATTCGCGCGTCAACAAACCGAAAGAAGCGATTTTACGTTACCAGAAATTTATCGAAAAATATGCGGACGCGGATAATTTAGACCGCGCGTACTTGAACATTATAGACATTTTGCGTGACCAGGGCGAAAACACAAATGCGCTGAAATGGACGGCAAAAACTCAGGAAGTTTTCAAAGGGGAATTGCCCGAAGCTATCGCGCTTTTCGCGCAGGCGCGCATTCGCATTTCTCAAAACGATTGGACAAACGCGCTGGCGGATTTAAATGCTTTAGAATCTTTTTCCGATTTGGGCGGGACGCGCGTTCCGGGCGGAACGAACAAAGCCGAAATCGCTTTTTTGAAAGGTTTCGCGTTAGAAAATCTCAATCGGTATGAGGAAGCAATTGACACCTTTCTTTCCATTGCCGACGGAAGAAATGAATATTACGGCTGGCGGGCGACGGAAAGATTAAAAGCGCTGGCAAACAACGACAAAGCAAAGCCTTTTGCAACCAAAAAATTGAGCGAATTAACCGCCAACATTGAAATTAGAAACGCGGAAGCGCAAAGAAAATCAGCACAAGCCGCTTTACGCCTAAACGATTCGCCTGAGTTTCGCGCCAGAATGCTTGAGATTATAAAAAAGGCATATTTAACATTGCCGGATTATCAAAAAATTCCAAACGGAAAATTGCTTGAGTTTGGACGCAAAGAAGTTTTGAAGGAAAAAAGCGCCTTTTCGGAAAATTACCATCAAGTCTTAGCCAATGAGCTTCTTTTTTTAGGGCTTTATGATGAAGGAACACCGGAACTTGAAGTAAACAGGCAGTCGGCGGTTGGCAATCGGCAGAATGAAAACAAAGGACAAAGGACAAAGGACGAAGACCAATCTGATTTTAATTACACTTTAGCCGTTTATTACAAGCGCGGCGATATGGCAAACCGCGCAATTGCATTTATCGAGCCGCTTTGGAAAAGCATTCCGAACGATTACCAGATTGAACTGATTCCGCGTGAACAATTAGAAATGCTTTATCCCGCGCCTTATGCCGAATCGCTCTTAAAATTTGCGCCTGAAAGACAAATTGACCCGCGTTTTATGCTTTCAATTATGCGGCAGGAATCGCGTTTTCGCGCCGACGTTAAATCAAACGCGGCAGCTCGGGGCTTGATGCAGTTTATTTCGACAACTGCTGACAAAATAGCGAGCGAGCTAGGAAAAGAAAACTTTAAACAAGATGAGCTTTACAATCCGCCGACGGCAATTCTTTTCGGCTCGCAGTATTTGTCAAAACTTTTCCGTCAATTTCCGAATCAGCCGCCTTTGGTTGCGGCAAGCTTTAACGGCGGCGAGGACAATATGACGCGCTGGCTCGCGCGCGCAAAATCAGATAGCCCCGACCGATACGTTTCGGAAATCGTCTTTGCGCAATCTAAGGACTACGTTTACAAAGTAATGGCAAATTATCGCGTGTATCAGATGCTTTATGGCGAAGATTTGAAGGCGAGATAAATTTCAAATTCCAAATTCCAGGTTCCAAGTTGCTTTGCAAACCTAAATTTCATGTTCACAACTCAAATTTTTTGTTCTTAAACAAATTTGGAATTTGGAATTTGGAATCTGAAATCCTTTAATTAATCCGGCGCGTATTCCCAATGCCAAGGCTCGTAGAAATAAGGCTTAAAGCCAAATTTCGCGGCGTTTTTGACCAGCCACCGATAAACAGGAGTCAGCACCTGATAAGCACGATTCGTATCTTTTGTTTCGACCGGGTCGCCGCCGACGTAAATGTCGAGAGCGCGTCCGGTAAAATGCGGGCTGTTGACGGCAAGACCGGCGCGACCGGAATTTGGCGATTCGCGGCGCAGTTTATTTTGGTATTCTCTTGAGCGAAACGCCGAAATTATTTTTAAGAATTTTTCCGTCGGCGCAAGATTTCCTTTTCCGTCCGTGGCTAAATTTAAAGATTTATCGGCAATTGCCGCCGCAACCATTTTTTTATATGCAGCGTAAGTATTGCGTTCGAGTCGGCGAAGCTCTTCCGCACGAAGCGGATCGTAAAAATCTGTTGCGGGCGCGGTGGTTAATTCGTTTGGCAAAGCATTGCTGCGAAGTTTTGAACGATTTTCCTGCCAGTGCGTTACAATCACGGCTAATGTCGCTTTGTCCAAAACTCCGTTTGGCGGAAGTCCGGTTGTTTCCTGCCAGCGTGCCAGAGCGGCGGCAAATTCCGGGCTGTCCACACTTGCTTCAACTCCAATCAAATGGCTAATCAATTTTGCGTAAATATACCAACCGCGCTGCGATTTACCGCCGAAAGCCCATTGGATATTAAATTTTAATTGAGAATTTCGCGCGGCTGCCGGTAAAAATCCAGTATCTACTGAAGATTTATTGTCAGAATTAGCGCCGGAATTAGTAACATTTTCCGTTGGAATTACATTCGGTTGTGTTGAGTTTGTAAGTAACGGCTGATTAACTTGAGAGCCGGTAACGACAATCGGCAAACTTTGTTCGGCAAAGGAAGACTTGCGCCCGAACAAAATAAAAACGGCTGTAATTATTAAGCAAAGCAAGCAAATAATACAAATTATTTTTCCTTTAGCCCACACCTGTCAGACAAACCTAAATGTTTAAATATTCAACAATCTGATTACAATTTTTTGATAAAACAAAGGTCATTTAATCATTCTGCCGACTGCAATTCTAGTCAAAAAAAGAATCTAAATTTGAACGCTTCCTTTTTACCATTTTGAAACTATTTCGCGTCATTTTCGTCTTTGCCGTCGTCGTAAATTAAATTGCCGCTTTCATCAATCGCATCTTTATCAACGTGTTCCTGCGGCGTTTTCTTTCCCGCCTGCGGCGCGTGTTCGGGGTGTTCTCCGACAACTTCGGCAGTTGTTCCTTCTTTTTCGTTTTGTTCCATTGCCTTTTTGGCTTGGGCAATATCTCTTTCGTCCGGCATAATTTTTATTTTCTCCCTATATCCGTTATTTCCAATTATTAAACTCTTTCGTATTCTTCCTCTTCAACCAGATACGGCGTAACGGCAGGTTTGTCCAAATCTTCCTGCAAAACTTTGGCAATCACAGGCAAACTCAAACTGCGTGTTTTTGCGATGTTCGGGACCGTTTTGCCTTTCGCATAAACGTCGTGCCGTCCATTTTCTTTATACCATTCGGCAAGCGATGCAGTTTTGTTCATTTCCTCGACGATTTGTCGCCAACCGACGCCGGTGTTGTAAGCGCAAAACGAAATTTCGCCTTCCTGCGTGCCGTATGGAATGACGCACATTTCCGTGCGGCGAAAATCGTAGGTAAATAAATCCTGAAACCACATTCCTTCGACGCACAGAACGCGCCACACATCTTCGGCTTCGTCTTTAGGTTGCGCTTTCATTCTATCGTTGCGGTCTGAATTTGAATTTGCGGATGACGGTTTGAAGAGATTCAATATTTGCGAAATCGGGAAATCTTCCGGCGCACGCGAAGCGTCATAGTTTCGCATAATCGCCATTCCGAGTTGCGCCATTGTTAATTTCTTGCCACGCGCCGTATCAGTGATTACGGCGACATCTTTCATAAATTGTTCGTAATTGAAAAATTCGAACAGAGATGTCATCGCGCCCGTTTTTTTATTGACGACGACGAGCGTAAAAATTCCGCAATTCGGATGACAGTTGCACGACGACCAGCCCCACGGCGCGTCTGCGCCTTGCAGCATATCCATCACGGACGTGAAAGCCGAATAGCTCGATAAAGGAAACCAATCTCGCAACGGCTGAATATCAAAACTTCCCATTAACTGCTTGTTCAAATCGTGCGTCATTCCAGCCAGCGTATAGCGTTGTTTGATACGAACATCGTCGGGAACGTCTTCGTCGCGTCCCGTAAAGCTGACAGGTTGGAAAGCAATCGTTTGAACTTTATCAATATTCTGCGCCGCGAATTTCACGATGTCGCCGATTGCGTCGTTGTTGATTGTGTTGACAATCGTCGTTACCAAAGTAACTTTAATGCCGACCGACGCGAGATTTTCTATCGCTTTTAATTTCACGTCAAACAAATTGCCGACGCCCCGATGTTTGTTTTTTTCTTCACTCGTGCCGTCGAATTGCAGATAAACGCCGTGCTGTCCGGCTTCTTTCGCCGCTTTGCAAAACTCGATGTCTTCGGCGTAGCGAATACCGTTTGTCGCCGCCAAGATTCGATAAAATCCAATCTTCTTGGCATATGCGACCGATTCCAAAAAGTGCGGCGCAATCGTCGGCTCGCCTCCTGAAAATAAAATGATGATTTGTCGGCGCGGTTTGAACGAAATCGCATTGTCTAAAATCGCTTTCGTGTCTTCAAACGTCGGCTCGTGAACGTAGCCGACTTGGTTAGCATCCATAAAACACGGGTTGCACATCATATTGCAGCGGTTCGTCAAATCAACCGTCAACACCGCGCCGCGCCCGTATTTGATGTCCGAAGTTCCGTGATGATGCACGTGCTTGTCTTCGGCGGCTTTGAAATCGCGCCCGTAAAAAAGCGATTCGATTCTTTCGAGAAAATTCGCGTCCGTCGCCAAAACGTCTTCGAAAAGCCCATGCGTCGGGCAATTTTTCCGCATAATCACCTGACCGTTTTCGACTAGAATATCTGCTTTAATCTCGCCCGGATGCGAGTTCTTCAAAATCTCCAGCGGAATCGTTTTGTTAATCACTCCTTCGCGCACCTGCTTGACGCACGCTGGACAAAGCGAATCGGTTTCGCGCGGAAACCCAAGCGGCGGCGCGGTTTTTTCATACGATTTCAACAAAGGCTCTGCCGCCCAAGCCGGTTTGATAGATTCGCCTTCGGGCAAAGTTTTATTAACAGCTTGAAACGCCTTCCAACCAATATCGGCAAGTTTCGACGCGGCTTTCGAGCCGGTTTTCCCCTTGCTTTTCCCGCCTTCGCCGCGCCTGAAATTATCGCTGAACATAATGTTTTAATATAAAAAGCTGAATAAAATTTTTTGGTGTCTGATGCAGTAAATCAACGTAAAGGCTAACAAATTTCGACTTTATTGTCCAAATTTATCAGTTCAAATGCGCGACTGATACAGCCAATCAAATATTGAAACCGATGAAAAGTTTAATCTTTTGCATTGGCGAGAAGAATAAACGGAAGCAGTAACGAGCCGATGACAACGGCAAGCGGGATTATGCTTCTGACCCTCGATACTCGTTTGCCGGAAGCGGTTTTAGCGGAGCGATAACCTTTTCGGACTTTTTTTATGTTCTGATATTTGATTTCGACCATTGCCTTTTGGTCGATTTCGTTGATTGAAACCGAATCGTCTTTAATTTCGAGAACCGAGCCGTAAAATTCCCGCCTATTCTTCCCGATAATCGTAATGTCGTTATTTTGTCCGATTTTTATAATTTGATTTTTAATCTCCTGAGCTTTGGCTTCGAGTTGCGGAAATGACGGATTATTCGTATTGTTCGGTAGCGTTTGAGCCGGAACTGAAACAATGCCGAGCATTATTAAAGAACAGCACAGCAAAACGCAAATTAGGACTTTGTTTATATCAATTATTTTTTTCATACATATTTTTTCTCATTTATCTATCAAAGTTAAAAGTAACACCGAACCAATCCCGAAAGCCAACATTGCGATCAATAAATAAAAAGCCATTAGACGCATAATTTTATTTCTCCAAAAGCGAAAGTTTTTACATTTCTCAAATTTTTCGCTGCCTGACGCTTCTTTCATCGGCAACCGTGAACAATCCGACAAATTCAAGATTCTGATTATCTAATAATTTCAAAAGTAATTCAGCCGGTTCTTCGGGCTGATAATTCTGCATTCGCAAATAGATAACACCCGCAGGTGAACGAAATCCGTATTTGTAAATCAGTTCGCCGTAATCGCGGTCAAAAGTAATGATTGTTCGGTTTTCATCTACCGCGATTTGTATTACTTCCCTGTCAGCTATCGAAGGCGCGTCCAGACCGACGGAAGAAACATCGAATCCTTCTTTTCGCAAACGAAAGACCGTCGCCAGCGGAATGTTTTCGTTTGCCAGAAACTTTCTCATACGGTTTCCGCCGGAAGTTCATACATCAAACCGTCCTTGAAACAATCCGCCACGTAAGCGAAAACCGCTTGCAAATCTTCTCTCGACAATCGCGGGTAATTTTCGAGCAATTGTTCCTGCGTCCAACCGCTTGCAAGACGTTCAATAATAAATTCCACTGAAAGTCGCGTTCCTTTGATTGTCGGCTTGCCGAGCATAACATTTTTATCCGAAACGATTTTATTTTGCCAATTCATATTTTTAGTCCTCAACCATATTTTATAACTAATCGGCAATTATTAAAATGAATTTTTTAGCTGAACGCTTCTAAATATTTCACGCCTGCACCGGTGTTAAAAATCACGACTGTTTCATTTTCTTTTACCAAATCTTGCTCAATCATTTTTCGTAATGCAGGAAGACAAGCCGCGCCTTCGGGAGCGCAGAATAAACCTTCCGCCGCGCCTATTTCCTTTACGGCATTTATCAATTCTTCATCCGTTACGGCAATTGCAGTTCCGCCGGATTTTTGCAGAGCGTCGAGAATTAAAAAGTCGCCGATTGCTTTCGGAACTCTTAAACCTGAAGCAACCGTTGCTGCGTTTAGAAATTCGGCGGCGAATGAATCACCTTCGTGAAACGCTTTGACAATTGGGGCGCAGCCGATTGATTGAACCGAAACCATTCGCGGACGTTTCGCGTCAATCCAGCCGAGCGTTTCCATTTCGTCAAACGCTTTCCACATTCCGATTAAACCCGTTCCGCCGCCGGTTGGATACAGAATTACATCCGGCAATTGCCAGTCGAATTGTTCGGCGAGTTCGTAGCCC
>MWVV01000187.1_pt1 | contig 22088 bp, 22 predicted proteins | sample 1047281 | NCBI WGS metagenome assembly MWVV01 (sample SAMN06349986, study PRJNA376086) | soil metagenome | isolation source: PT-2 sample Antarctic (ecotone) soil | place: Antarctica | collected 2015-01-13 | reverse complement strand
GCCTAAACCAGTGTTGATACCGTAATACAACTCACTACCACTATTTAATTTATTATCGAGGTATTGCCTGCACTGCAATATTTTTTCATGTGCATCAAAGGTTATGGAAACAAGTTGCTGATAATCCAACAAATTTTTCACCTGTTGAAAATTCAGCGGTTTCCGATCAAGGGGGAGATAGTTGTAACTCATAATAAAGCTGGCATATTAGGAAGGCAAAGTAGCCTTCTTTGATGTAAACTGAACCCTTTTTCAAAATCCTTATATCATCTCAATCGCTTTCTGCACACCAATCTTCTCAATATTTATCAAATGCTTCGTAACAGCATCATTTAAACCTTCCACTTCGTTTAAATCTTTTTTCCAGTTCTTTTGATAGCTTAATACTTCGGTTACCACATTCTTTACAGCAGCATCGCTTCCATCACTTTTTGACCATACATTTTTTAGTAGTTCTAATGTGGCTGCGTCATCATTTAATGCGATGTCCTCATCGCCTCGCTTACCTTTATAGAAGGCAATAGTTGCAGCTAATGAAAAAGCAAGTCTTTGCGGAACACTGCCTTTTCTCTTTATGTATTCAAGTATAGATGGCAATACACGGGTTTCAAATTTCGACCAGCTATTGAGTGCAATACTCATTAATTTGTGCTTGATATATGGGTTTCGGAAACGATCAATTACCTCATTAGAAAATTGCTCCAGTTCTTCTTTTGGCAAGTCAAGGGTTGAAACTATTTCTTCGAAAATCTCACCTTTTAAGAATTTACCCACCACCGGATGTTCAACAGATTCTCTTACTGTATCAATGCCATATAAATAAGCAACAGGAACCAATGCAGTATGAGCACCATTTAAGATTCTTACTTTACGTGTACGGTATGGAGTAAGGTCTTTTACATATTTAACATCTAAACCTATAGAAGGAAAAGGCAATTCTTTTTGAAGTTCTTCCGGAGCTTCAATTACCCAAAGGTGAAAATGTTCACCCTCTACAACCTGCTTGTCTTCATAACCTAATTCCTCTGTTATTTCTGCAATTCGCTCTCTTGGATAACCGGGAACAATACGGTCAACCAATGTATTGCTGAAAGTGCATGATGTGTTCAGCCATTGTATGAAACCTTCATCAAGGTTCCATTTTTCAGCTAACTGAAGTGTAATTCTTTTAAGGTTGTCAGCATTTTTTTCAATAAGCTCGCATGGGATGATGTGTACGCCTTTTAAAGCATCGCCATTAAAAGTTTTGTACCTGTGGTACAACCATACAGCAAGTTTAGCCGGGAAAGAATTTGGAGGTGTATCAGTTGGCTTATCATTTTCATCGAAGGTAATTCCCGCTTCAGTTGTATTGGAAATTACATAACGCATGTCATGGCCTTCAGCACTTTGCAAATAAGCGTCAAAGTCTTCGTAAGGATTAATACCACGGCTTATAACATCTATGGTTTCATGCGTGCTTACAGGCTCCCCATTTATAAGTCCGCGAAGGTACAGGGTGTAAAGGCCATCCTGTTCGTTCAGCATGTTAACCATGCCTTTATCAATAGGCTGAACAACTACCACAGACCCATTAAAACTTGCTTTTTTATTAAGCTCATTAAACATCCAATCAACAAAAGCGCGAAGGAAGTTACCTTCTCCAAATTGCAAAACCTTTTCAGGATATTTTTTAGCGCCTGTAAATGTGCTTCTGTTTAATTGCATAAATTTTATAGTTAAGAAGTTTAAGGTTTAAAGTTGAAGGTTGGTTGTTACAGGTCAAATGTAAGAGTGAATGAAGCTTATGTTAACCTTAAACATTCAACCTTAAACTTTGAACCTTTCTAAAGTTTCACTTTTACAACAAGCTTCGTGATCGGTCCTTCACCAATTTGAGGAGCATGAACATCTTCAGGATAAAAGATAGCAAACTGACCGGCTTGTAAAGTAAAATATGTATCAGGTTTGTCACTAAAGAAAGTAACATCTTTTTCTGCATTATATTCTCCTTTTGGCGAAGAAACTCTTTCTCTTGCGCTCCATCCTATTTGCTCTTTTCCTTTAGGGCAAACCTGGATGTCGAGCCAGTTATTATGCGCTTCAAATTTTGCTTCTTCGCGGGTATAGCCATCTTTTTCTGAAACAGATGCATGAAGTTCAGGTCCGTCAATTGGATATTTACCTACTTCGATGGTTTCTAAGTTTTGGCTTTTAATAAATTCAAAAGCTTTGGCAAAGCGGGGGTGAAGGTTGATGTATTTATCTGCGTTGGAAAGTGAGTCTAATATCATGGCGTTATGTTTTAAGCCCAACCCCTAAAGGGGAGTTATAGAGGCTTTTCAATAATTAAATGTTTATCCCCTTTAGGGTTAGGGCTTCTTATTCCCCCTTTAGGGGTTAGGGGCTTTTTTTATTTCCCCCTTTAGGGGTTAGGGGCTTTATCTCTGTACACGTCCGGAAGCGTCGCCTTTCATAAGGCCTTTAACTTCTTCAAGTGTAGCATGATTAAGATCGCCGGGGATGGTATGCTTTATTGCAGAAGCAGCAACACCAAATTCTGCAGCATCATTCATTTGCATTCCTGTAACCAGCCCATAAATAAATCCACTTGCAAAGGAGTCTCCGCTGCCAACGCGGTCAACAATACGCACTTCATATTGTCTTGTATGATAGAACTCGTTACCATCATAAACCAACGCACTCCATCCGTTATCAGATGCACTGTGGCTTTCTCTTAAGGTTGAAGCAATGTATTTAAAGCCAAACTTTTCTTTCATTTGCTGGAAAACACTCTTATATCCCTCAAGGTTTAATTCACCTTTGGTAATGTCAGTTCCTTCTGATTTAAAACCAAGAGTTGTGTCAGCATCTTCTTCGTTACCGATACAAACATCTACATACTGGCAAAGGTTTGTCATTATCTCACGGGCCTTTTCTTTACTCCATAATTTTTTTCGGTAGTTAAGATCGATACTAGTAGTAACGCCTTTTGCTTTTGCAGCTTTTAATGCAGCTTCGGTAAGCGCAGCAGATTTATCGCTTAAAGCAGGAGTGATACCTGTAGTATGAAACCAATCTGCACCATCTAATATTTTATCAAAATCAAATTCACTTATATCAACGTCTGCAATGGAAGCGCCTGCACGATCATATACAACCTGCGATGCACGCATGGAAGCACCTGTCTCTAAAAAATAAATACCTAATCTTTGTCCGCCCCGTGCAATGTATTGGGTATCCACACCATAACGGCGTAAATGATTTATTGCAGACTGGCCAATAGGATTGTTTGGAACCTTGGTAACAAATGTGCCGTTCTCGCCATAGTTACAAATTGCTGCGGCAACATTCGCTTCGCCGCCACCATAGGTAACATCAAAGCTGTCTGACTGTACAAATCTTTTGAAATCAGGAGTTGATAATCTTAGCATTATTTCTCCAAGTGTTACAACTTTCTTAGCCATCGTTTGATTATGATTTAATTGGTGAAAAGATTTTGGTTATTAATACTTTTTTGGATAAGGGACGTAAAGGTCACAAAAAATAGAAAGCCAAAAATAAAATAGAATATTTTATAAAAAAAGTTGCGGTAACGATTGCGTGAAGATTTTGAGTGGAAGTTTATAGCTGCTTATGCAATGTCATTAACTTAAGGTCAGGATTAAAGAAAAACAATCTACGCGTAATTGGCAGGAACGAAGCAATCTGCTTCCCGAAAGGAAAGCTTTTTTATTGGTAAAGCAGATTGCTTCGTCGTTCCTTCTCGCAAGACGAGCGGCCGTTTTCCAAAGGCACAATTACAGATTTTCTTAAGTTAATGATATTCGCTAATTATAACTATTCCGCATTGTAACTTCGTTCTCAATTATTGTACAAACATCTTAAAAACTATCAAAAACAAAACCATATGAATAAGAAATCAGAGATACTAAGTTCGATAACAAGCCAGGGCATGCTGCCCTTGTACTTTTATAAAGACACTGAAGTTACACTTAACGTACTACGAAGTTTGTATAATGCAGGTGTAAGAACAGTTGAATATACTAACAGGGGCGAAGCTGCTTTAAAGAATTTCAGGGAGATGAAAAGAGTTTGTGATAGCGATCTGCAGGGAATGTACCTGGGAGTGGGAACCATTAAAAATGCAAAAGCTGCACAAGCATTTATTGATGCAGGAGCTGATTATATTATAAGTCCGGGTTTGGTTGAAGATGCCGCCAGGGTAGCAGATAAGAATGACATGCTGTGGGTACCTGGCTGCATGACCCCAACAGAAATAATAAGAGCTGAACAATTAGGTGCTAAACTGGTAAAACTATTTCCAGGCAATCTCTTAGGTCCCTCATTTTTACAGGCTATTAAAGAATTGTTTCCTGACTTGTTATTTATGCCAACAGGCGGTGTAGATTTAGATAGAGAAAATATTGCAGGATGGTTTAAAGCCGGTGTTTGCGCTGTAGGTATGGGAAGTAAGCTGATCAGCAAACAATTGCTCGAACAAAAGGATTATCCAAAGATAGAAGAGCTTACAAAACAAGCTTTAGATATAATTAAATCCATCAACAATAAACAGTAATTCATGTCAAACCAAACGATTGCTCTAACAGGTGAAAGGGTTGGAAAATATCGCTGGACGATTGTAGCATTACTTTTTTTTGCTACCACTGTTAACTATTTAGACCGCCAGGTTTTAAGTCTTTTGCAACCAACGCTGGCGGAAAAATATAATTGGACAAATAATGACTATGCTAACATAACATCTGTTTTTCAATTTATGTACGCCATATCAATGCTGTTTGCCGGTCGCTTTATTGATAAACTGGGAACGAAAGCAGGATACACCTGGGCAATTATTATCTGGTCAATTGGTGCATTAATTCATGCTGCTGCCATACCTATGGGCGAAGCTTTTAATACTGTTTTAGGATTGGTTGGTATTTCTGCGCTTTCAGTTTCGATAGTTGGTTTTATGATAGGTCGTACTGTGCTGGCTTTGGGTGAGGCAGGTAATTTTCCTGCAGCTATAAAAGCGACAGCAGAATATTTTCCTAAAAAAGAACGGTCGTTTGCCACCGGTATTTTTAATTCCGGTGCAAATGTCGGGGCTATTCTTGCCCCGCTTACTGTACCGTGGATTGAAGTTAATTGGGGATGGGAAGCAGCATTTATTGTTGTAGGAGTTGTTGGCTTTCTGTGGTTGCTTTTTTGGGGTGTTTTTTATGATAAGCCTGAAAAGCAAAAGCGTTTATCTGCTGCCGAGCTTAATTATATTAATAGCGATAAAGATGAAATAGTTAGTAAAAAGGTGCTGGAAGAATCGGGCCCCGATCCGGCTGCCGCAGTTGTGCCAGAGCCGGCAGCCCGAAAAGTTTCGTGGCTTAAACTACTTAGCTTCCGGCAAACATGGGCTTTTGTATTTGGAAAATTTATGACTGATGGAGTTTGGTGGTTTTTTCTTTTCTGGCTACCGGCATATTTAAAGGCGCAATATGGAATGGAAAAAACACAGATCATGTTACCATTAGTTGTACTTTATAGCATGACAATGTTTGGAAGTATTGGCGGAGGTTGGTTTCCTGTTCACTATATGAAAAAAGGTTTAACACCTTATGATGCCCGCATGAAAGCAATGTTTGTGATAGCGTTAATTCCTCTGGTGGTGCTGGCTGCCCAACCTTTGGGGGGCATAAGTTACTGGATGCCTGTACTTTTAATAGGAATCGGCGCTTCTGCCCACCAGGCATGGTCAGCAAATATTTTCACTACCGTTTCCGACATGTTCCCTCAAAGAGCTATAGGTTCTGTTGTTGGTATTGGTGGTATGGCAGGAGGTATTGGAGGTGTTGTGGTTTCTAAAACCGGCGGCGCTTTATTTGATCATTATAAAGCGTTAGGGCATATTCAAACCGGTTATACTATTATGTTTTCATTTTGTGCCGTCGCTTATATTATTGCATGGATGGTAATGAAAGCACTTGTGCCGAAGATGAAGGCTGTGGATTTGTAGTTCCTGAATCTAAATTTGTAGTTCCTAAACCTATTTATATCAACCTTTCTATGTAAAACCTCGCATTTAAAAGTGCGGACTTTTTGCAACCCTGCACTTTATACTATCCTGCAACTTTTGTAAGAATAAACGCACATAAAAATCCTATAACTGTAATCAGGCCTGCAAAATTATGGGCTTCTTCAAATGCTTCAGGTATCATCGTATCAGCAAGCATTGCAAGTATGGCTCCTGCTGCAACAGCAGTTGTCGCAGCAATAACATCAGCGCTAAAGCCAGCAAAAAGTAAGTAACCGCATAATGCCGCAATGCCCGAAACAAGCGCAATCGAAGACCAGAGCAGAAATACATATCCTGCAGGTCTTCCTGCTTTCTTCATCCCCGCCGCACTAGATAAACCTTCAGGTACGTTCGATAGAAATATAGCTATTACGGCTACCATACTTACTGCACCACCTTCAAGCATGCTTACACCAATTACAATCGACTCCGGTATGCCATCAATTAATGCACCAACAGCTATGGCCATTCCACTTCCTTCCTTTTCATTTTCAGAGGCCTGCTGATCGCCGGAACGCTTTCGATGCTTAGCACCTTTTTTAGACACAATAATATTTGCAATCGTATAAATTAAAGCGCCCCCAACAAAACCAATAGAGGTAGAATCGAAACCGCCGCTTTTATAGGCCTCGTCCATAAGATCGAAAGAAAGCGCCGATATAAGAACGCCGCTTCCAAAGGCCATAATCCCGGCAACTAACCGCTTAGGTATGTTTAAGAAATAACCAAGCGCTGCGCCAATAACTAATGCTGACCCCGAAAGTAACCCCCATAATCCTGCCTTAAGCCAAATGGGTAACATATAGTATGAATTGAGTATAGAGTTTAAAAAATCATTCCATAAGGTAAAACTTAATTAGAAAGGTAGTGCAGCAAAAGCAACATTCATAGCAACAAAAGATTTTGCTGCGGCTCAAATAAAAATTGGCAAATTGCAACCTGAGATTTTATAAAATGATAAAATGGCTGTAACAAAGATTGATGTAGAGGCATTTGTTTCTCTTTCTAAAATTCATCCCATAATAGATGTTCGTTCCGAAGGAGAGTACCAGCATGCACATATGCCAGGTGCTTATGCTCTGCCATTATTTAGTAATGAAGAAAGAAAAATAGTAGGCACAGCATATAAACAACAAAGCCGTGAAGCGGCTATTAAAACAGGCCTGGATTTTTTTGGTAAAAAAATGCGGGCAATGGTGGAAGAAGTGGAGAAGTTGATAGATGAAAGATGCAAGATGGAAAGAAAAAATACTGCTTACCAAAGTGAAAACTATAATTCCAAAACTATCCTCATTCATTGCTGGAGAGGTGGCATGAGAAGCGGAGCAGTGGCATGGCTTCTTGATTTATATGGCTTTAAAGTATTTAGTTTATCTGGTGGTTACAAAGCTTTTCGTAACTCGGTGCTTAAACAGTTTGAAAAGGAGTATGACTTTCGCATTTTAGGCGGTTATACCGGAAGCGGCAAAACATACGTATTGCACGAATTAGAAAATAAAGGAGAGAAAATAATAGATCTCGAATACTTAGCGGGCCATAAAGGATCAGCCTTTGGAAATATTGGATTTAAGCCACAACCTTCGCAGGAAATGTTTGAGAATTTGTTGGCAGTGGAGTTAGATAGAATAGATGACAGATGTCAGAGTATTAATGACAGATGTCGGATGACAGATGACAGAGAAGAAGAATTTAAAAATGCACGGTTCACTCTTGACTTTCAACCAGAAGCTTCTTACACTGATGACATTTCTTCGATGGCAGATGAAGAGAAAGCTAATCAACTAACATCTAACGACTATCAACAGTCATCTGTCAACTGTCATCCGTCATCTCCAAACCGTCCTCCGTCAACTCCTGTCTGGCTCGAAGATGAAAGTCAACGAATAGGTTTAGTAAATATCCCTATTCCTTTATGGAAGACCATGCGGAAGAAACCCGTTTATTTTTTAGATATACATTTTGAAGAAAGGCTTCAACATATTGTAAAGGAATATGGCAAGGCAGATAAGGAGAAACTGGTAAATGCTATTTTACGAATTCAAAAGAGATTAGGCGGATTGGAAACAAAAACTGCCCTTAATTTTTTAGTTGAAAATAATGTAACAGAATGTTTTCGCATCCTGCTCCGTTATTATGATAAACAATATTTAAAAGCATTAAATAATCGTGAAACGGATGCGCCATTAATATCAAAGATTGAGTGCTGTAAGGTGGATGCAAAAGAAAACGCAAAACGGTTATTGCACTTGGTAAACAAATAATAAATGACAGAAGAGATTAAGCTTACACAATATTCTCATGGTGGTGGATGCGGTTGTAAGATTGCACCAAACATTTTAGAAGAAATATTGAATAGTCAATATGCATTTCCTGATAATAAAAATCTACTGGTTGGTAATCACAGTAAAGATGATGCTGCTGTTTACGACTTAGGAAACGGCACCGCAGTTATTAGCACTACCGATTTTTTTATGCCGATCGTAAATGATCCTTTCGATTTCGGCAGAATAGCCTCTGCAAACGCAATAAGCGATGTTTATGCAATGGGCGGAAAGCCAATTATGGCTATTGCTGTTTTGGGATGGCCGGTAGATAAAATCCCACCGTCTGTTGCGCAAAAAGTTTTAGATGGAAGCCGAAGCATATGTGCAGAAGCGGGAATTCCTTTGGCTGGCGGACATAGCATTGATGCTCCTGAACCGATCTTTGGCCTGGCTGTTACCGGTTTGGTTAATTTGAAAAATCTAAAGCAAAATAACACTGCTATAGAAGGAGACCTTTTATTTATTACCAAACGAATTGGTGTGGGTATAGTTTCAACAGCGCAAAAAAGAGAACTGCTCAAAGACGAACATTTTGCTGCATTGATAAAACAATTAACTCAATTAAATTCGTTAGGAGAGAGGCTGGGTAAAGTACAGGGCGTTCATGCAATGACTGATATTACAGGCTTTGGGTTAATAGGCCACTTAATGGAAATGACACAGGGAAGTGGATTAAGCTCCGAAATTTACTATAACCGCTTACCCATATTAGATGGAGCAAAAGACTACATGGCGCAAAAAGTAATTCCGGGTGCCACTAAACGCAACTGGAACAGCGTAAGCCATGATGTAGAAATTAATGCTGCAGTTAATAACGAGGAAGCACAAAATTTATTGGCAGACCCACAAACAAATGGCGGCTTACTAATTTCTGTAAGTGAAGAAGCTGCAGAAGAAGTCAAAAGTATTTTAAGGCAAAACGGTTATGGAGATTTTATTGAGCCTATTGGAAGGATGTTAGCTGCAGAAGGGAAGGTGATAACGGTGAAATAATATACTTTGTCTAAATTACTTATCAGTCGCTAAAGCATCAATTGCCTCTGCCAGTTTTCTGTCCTTATCAGTAACTACATTACCCGCATCATGAGTACTTAACCATATCTCAACTGTATTATAAACATTCGTCCACAGCGGATGATGATCCATTTTTTCAGCTTCTAAAGCTACTTGTGTCATAAATGAAAATGCTTCGCTGAAATCTTTGAACTTAAATTTTTTGTAAAGCTTATTCTCTGTTTCGGTCCACATATTTAGGGCTAAAAGGAGTTTAGTGAAATGTAATTTGTTGTCTCTAAAAAACAAGGTGCTCTTTATTCTTCATTTTTTCATAGTTGAGCTCAGCCACTAATTGCACAGATGAGATTGATTTAACAGAAGCCGTAATAGATGCGCATTTAATATCATCAACAAAATCTCCTTTCATAAGCCACAAAAAATCCATGTGCTTAAACTCCGGCAAAAGGTATTCGCCATCACAATAATTATGGTATAGGTAGTAATTCAAAAAACTGTCTTCTGTATGTTGGTAAACTGAAAAGAAGTACTGGCGGGTTTTCTTGTGAAGCTGCTTATCTATATCTGTATTTAGCCTGAACCTGTAGCCGAGTAAATTATTAAGTTGCCAGCAGAATTGATAATTTTTTATAGGGGCGATAATACCGAGCAAACGTGTGTCGGTAAAAAAATCATCCGTAATAGCTTCAATGTCCAGTTTAAGTTTCATCAGGGGACAAAGTTAAAATACCATAACAAACTCTTTGTCTTCTTTTTCTTTTAAATTTTTAGAGTCGTTTAAACCTGTTTAAAAATCAAATGCCTTTACGAATTTATATCTTTAATTTCTTACCTGCAAGTGTCTGCAATAATGTATGTATAACTAATTCTATCGTAAGTTTTCACGCCAACATTTTTACTTCTTATCGTGCTGAAGTAAGAACTGTTTCGGATTTCACTCTTAAGTTTTGAATGTTTACTTCCGGCGTTTTTACAGTTTCCTGTGTTTTGGCAAATGCAATCTTTCCCTTATTATCTGTAGTTTCAATTAGCCTTGTAATGTATCGTGCTATACGTAATTCTCCGTCATAATTCAATTTATCTGCATTATCTGTAGCCTTATGAAAATCGGAATGAACGCCGGTGTTAAAGAATAAAACAGGGATGTTTTTACGATAAAAAGCCTCGTGATCCCCGGGGCCGGCAATGCTACTGTCAAACTTAACCTGGAGTGTTTTGTCGCTTATGCCTGATATTACCTGTTGCCATACCGGCGAACTTCCATATCCTCCAACCAATAATTTTTTATCAGTATCGTATCTTCCCACCATATCGAGGTTAATCATATAATTAACAGGCGTATTAACTGTTGGCTTATCGAGCCAATACTTACTTCCCAGCAACCCGATTTCTTTTCCGCTAAAAGCTATAAATAAATAATTGTTGCCTTTTGCTTTAGATGCAGATAACATTTTTGCCAACTCTATCAGCAAGGCTGTTCCGCTTGCATTGTCGTCGGCACCATGTCGTATTAAGTTACCGGTATCTAAGGCATTTGCATCTTCGCCCATACCCAAATGATCGTAATGGGCGCCAATTACTGTTGCAGAAGGTGCGCCATTATCAATATAGCCAATAACATTATGTCCCTTACGCGATCCTTCTCTAAAAGCAACATTCAGTTCAATATCTAAAACCTGCGAATGGTCGGGAAAATATTTTTTATAACCATCAGGCATTATGTAAATAACGGGAATTGGAGAAGAGGGGGTTTTATCCTTATTGTCAAAACTTATATTATCGGGCCGGTTGGTGCTATTGTAAACAAATAAAGCAGTTGCTCCTTTGGCTGCAGCCCTTGTGGCCTCTTTTTGTATATCGCTATTAATATTATAACCGGCCTTACTTCCGTTTGCATTAAGCCACTCTTTTACATCAACGAACCAGGGGACTCCCTTTTCTCTTAACGCCATTGCCGGCATACCCAAAACAGATTTTGTTGCTGAATAAGCTAAAGGCACATAATCTTTCTTAAGATCCAAACGGGTTCCATCAATAGAAAGAAAAGTAGAGGATTCAATTTGTTTTCCATCCTCAATTAAAAATTGCTGTATATATCCGTTGGTACCTTTGGGCTGCAGTCCAATGCTTTTAAATTGATTGCTTATGTATTCCATTGCCAGCGCCTCTCCCTTCGAACCTGTAGAACGTCCCTCTACCTTATCATCTGATAAGAATTGAACGTGGTTCTTTAAGTTATTAATAATTACCTGATCAGCTTTTTGCTGTTCTGCAATGGCTCTTCTTTGTTTTTTTGATTGTGCCAATAAAAAAGCAGGAGCAAGTGCTACTATCAGCAGGAGCTTCTTCATACAAATTTTTTGAGGTGAGAATACAAATGTAGTGACACCGCTTTACCGGCAAAGTTTAAACCAAATTTTGTATCAGAACATTTATTGCAGAAAAACAGCAGTGAAAGCATGAAGTTTTTTGAAATATTTTGAAGTTTAAGTACCTGAAAGAAGTTCAAACCTGAAATGTGGCTGATGAAAAGAGTAAGAACTCTATAGTTTAATTTGAAGGTGAAGAACCTTCGCGGAGGCGAAAGGGAAAGCCCAATACGGGTAACAACAATTACATTGGAAGACTAAGTGAACAACACGGAGGTCTCACAAAACAACGAAGGATTGAACGTTAAGCTGTTTCCAATTTAGCAGGAAGGTTATATTAAACTTGCCCGCTTTATATTAAACGATGCAGGATGCGACTGATGTAAAGAGCAGTTGCCTTTATACTTAACGAACTGCCGTATACGACAACCGTACAGCGGTATGAGAGGCGCTCCTTTTTGCAAAATCTATAAATTTAATTGTGTTTGAGATACCCACCCCGGTGCGTCGTTTATTCCTTGTCGCAATAACAAATTCAATTGTGCCGCATGATGCTGCACGTGCCGCATATTATAAAGCAATATTTCAAGAATACTATAATTTCTATACTCATTAACCCAACGCTTCGTTGTGCCTTCATCTGTTAAACCTGCAATCAAATCATGGCACTTGTTCCGACCCGATCTGAGATACAGAAGTAACTCCTCCTTGCTATAAACACGGTCGGGCATAATACCTGCAGGATCTAATTCTGAAAGTGTAAATGGAGATGGCGGCGAAAAATTTTCTGGTTCATCAGTCAGGTAGTAATCTAAATAAAACAATGTGTGATAAGCGATATACCAAAATTCTGAAGTCGTATTCCACAACTCATTCGGGCAAGCAACCAAAGCATTTTCAAGCATATCAATTGCTGCTCCAAATTGCTTCCACAATATTTCTTTCAATGATGCATCCATATTAAAACTATTTTACATTGTGCATCCAACGTTTCAAAAAGGGTACAAAGCAGATGAGAATAATCCCTATTACTATCGATCCTAAACCAATCTTATTGATAATGTCCGCATAATAAGGCAACGAGAGAACAGGATTTTCAGCTTCAGCCACTTCTTTGGGTACGCTCATTAGCGAACCTATTTTACCAGCGAGAAATTCACCAATGGCACTGGCGAAAAACCAAATTCCCATCATCATAGCTACAATGTTTTTAGGTGATAATTTCGTTATCATAGAAAGACCGATAGGCGAAATACAAAGCTCTCCTGAAATAATAAAAAAGTAACCGAGGGCAAACGTTGTTAATGGAATTAAGCCGGTTGTGGTGCTTGCTTTACAAGCCAAATAAAAGACATAAAATCCAATACCTAACAATAAGAATGAAAAAGCAAATTTCATAGGTGTGGAAGGTTCTTTACCTCGTTTATTAAGCCAGGGCCAGAGCCATGCAAAAACAAAGCTTAATATAATGACCCATCCCGGTGGTAAAAAGTTATTTACAGCTAAACCCGGAAGGTTGTAGCCTAAAACATTCATGTTAACATTGCGAAGCGCAAACAAATTAAGAGAGCCGGAATTTTGTTCATAAAACGACCAGAACAAAGTGGAGAAAATGATCATCGTAAGTGCAGCAAACAACTGAAACTTTTCAACTTTTTCCAGTTTAAAGGCAATGAATAAAATGTACCCAACGGAAACTATTCCCAGCACCAGCATTATCCAATCCATTACTTCGTAAACATGAAAAAGTGTAACTACTAAGGGGATAACTGCTAAGGTTACAATGTATATTAAGTGTTCGTTAGTGATAAAAGTAAAGCGTGGTTTTTTCAGTTCAGCTTCATTCAAAGGCAAGCCTTTTTCCTTCAACGTTTTTTTGCCAATAGAAAAGACTGTCAAACCAAGTATCATAAAAATACCGGCAAGACCAAAGCCGTAGTGCCAGTTAATCCGCTGACCAACATAACCGCAAAGCAAGCCACCAAGTGCCGCGCCAATATTTATACCCATATAAAAAATAGAAAATGCACTGTCTTTTCTTGGGTCGTTATTGGCATATAAGGTTCCAACAAGGCTTGAGATGTTGGGCTTGAAAAAACCATTGCCGCAGATAATGAAAGCCATACCATAAAAGAAACTCCATCCTTGTGGTATAGCTAATACCAAATGCCCTATAGTCATTAGTATTCCGCCAAACATAATTGCTTTACGATAACCTAAAAAGCGATCTGCAAGCATTCCTCCAAACATGGGCATCGTATAAACAAGAGCGGAATAAGAACCCAGGATTGCATAGCCCTTGGGTTCATCAAATTTTAATTGAGAAACCATGTATGCAAGCAGTAAAGCCTTCATTCCGTAAAAGGAAAAGCGTTCCCACATTTCGGTAAAGAATAATAAGTATAGTTGCTTTGGATGCCTGCCTTCAAACTCCTGCACTTCTGCTATATCGTGAGCAAATTCCATAACTGTAATTTGTATAAAAATAAATAAGGCTGTTCCATCAATGAAACAGCCTTCGCAAATTAATATTTATGAATACTATTTAACGCCATGCATCATTTTTTTCAAAAGCGGAGTTAAGGCATATAAAACTACCGAAGCAACACCACAAAGTATTACAAAAACCATAAAAAATTCAAACAGGTTATGAACTGTAAATCCTGCAAACTGCGGGTAGGTTGTGTTTATTTTTTGTTCAGCAAGAAAACCTGCCTGCGCAGTTGTTAGCTGAGCTTTTCCATCTAATACGGCACCTAAGTCGATGCCTTTTGTAGCAGCCGCAGCATATTTATCACCTGTAGGCGGAAGTAATGCCCCTAAAGTGCCTGTTAGTGCATAACCGGCTGCATTGCCTAAAAACCAAACGCCCATTAGCAGCGATGCGAATCTTCTGGGAGCTAATTTAGCTACGAGCGATAAACCAATGGGAGATAAGCAAAGTTCGCCCCAGGTATGAAGCAGGTATAAAACGATTAACCAGATAACACCAATTTTACCGGCAGTACCAAGGTCTTTAACCTGCATGGCAATAATAAGATAACCAACAGCTATTAAAGCCAGGCCTAATGCTTGTTTAACCGGCGAGATCGGTTCGGCCCCTTTTCTGCTTAACCACAACCATAAAGCACTAAAAGGCAAAGCAAATATGATAACGAAAAAACCATTGAAGTTTTGTACCATGCTCGGCGGCATTGTCCAGCCAAAAATTCTTGTATCTGTTTGATTGTCGGCAATAAAAGTTAAGGACGATCCTGCTTGTTCAAAAGCTGCCCAAAAGAAAATAACAAAAAACGCAACAATATAAAGAACAAGAATTCTTTGCCGTTCCACATTGGTTAAAGAAGTATCAGTAAGAATTAATCCTGCCAGCGTTATGCCACTGCTATAAATAAATGCATAAATAATATTTTGGCCACCTATAAAATAAAAGAAAGCAATTAAGGCTACAAAAAGAACTAAAGAACCTGTAACAGCTTTTCTGCTAAACTTTGCACTTGTTGCTTCATCTTCGTAGGACAGATTTTTTTCTGGTCGTGCACCAATAGCTTTTCCTTCGGGAGTTTTAACATATTTGTTCTTTAAAAAAAGAAATATGATTACGCCCAATAACATTGCTATTCCTGCAGCTAAAAATCCCCATCTGAAGGCTGAAAGATCACGTACTCCATCCCGCTCAACATCACCTAATAAAGGGCAAATAGTTTGGCCTAATAATGCGCCTACATTTATACCCATATAAAAAATGGTAAATGCGGAATCGAGCTTGTTTTTTTGCTCTTTGGGATATAGCTGTCCCACCATAGAAGATATGTTGGGTTTAAAAAATCCATTACCTAAAATCACAACACCTAAAGCAATCCACATAAGTGTTTTTGCAGTGTCAAGATTACTGTCAAATGTTGAAGCGCTGGCAAACAGCAGGAATTGGCCGAGCGCCATTGTTAAACCTCCTAACTGTATGCAATTACGGTTGCCAAGAAACTTATCGGATACATAACCACCTAACATGGGTGTGAGATAGCAAAGACCCAGAAAACCTCCATAAATAATTGAGGCTTGTTGTTCGCCTAATAAAAGGGCATTTGCCAGAAAGAGAGTTAGCAAGGCCCGCATGCCATAGAAGTTGAACCGCTCCCACATTTCGGTAGCAAATAAAACACCTAAACCTTTTGGATGAGTTGTTTGTACTGCCGAGTTTTGTAAAATTGCTTCATCGCCTGCAGTGATGTTTGACATAAGTAGTAATTAAATTAATAGTTGGTAGTTTGTTTATTCTACCAAAGTAAGTAAATTCTTTACGAATAAAGATGATGATAAGATATTGATAATGAACTTCGACAAAAATTTAACCGGTATGAATATTCTTATTCTTGGTTCGGGTGGGCGAGAACATGCTTTGGCATGGAAGATAAAGCAAAGTCCTTTGTGTTCGGGGTTGTTTATTGCTCCCGGAAATGCCGGCACTTCGCAATGTGGAGAGAATATAAATATTGATGTGAATGATTTTGCTGCAATCAAAGATTTCTGCATAAAAGAAAATATAGAGATAGTTGTTGTTGGTCCAGAAGACCCCTTAGTAAACGGCATCTGTGATTTTCTCCAGGCTAAAGAAGCCTCCCCTTTAGAAGAGGTTTGGAGGGGTATTGTTATTGGTCCTTCAGCCGCAGGTGCGCAACTGGAAGGAAGCAAGTCTTTCTCAAAACATTTTATGCAGAGGCATAATATTACTACAGCAGCATACGCGGAGTTCAATGAATTGAATTACCAGGAAGGCAAACAATATATCTCTCAGCATAGTTTACCTATAGTTTTAAAAGCCGACGGACTTGCAGCAGGCAAAGGTGTTATTATCTGCAACACTTACCATGAAGCATTAGAGGCTTTTGAAGAAATGATCGTAAATAAACAGTTTGGCAAAGCCTCGGCTAAAGTGGTGATAGAAGAATTTTTACAGGGAATCGAAGTAAGTGTATTTGTGTTGACTGATGGGGTAGATTATAAAATTATTGGTCATGCAAAAGATTATAAACGGATAGGCGAAGGAGATACCGGGTTAAATACCGGTGGAATGGGATGTGTAAGCCCGGTGCCTTTTGTAAACGATACTTTTATGGCTAAGGTGGAAGAGAGAATAATTAAGCCAACCATAAAAGGGTTGCAAACAGAGCAACTCGAATATAAAGGTTTTGTGTTTATAGGCCTGATGAATGTAAACGGCGAGCCCTATGTAATAGAATATAACTGCCGCATGGGCGACCCCGAAACAGAAGTAGTAATGCCAAGATTTAAAAATGATATTGTAGAAATGTTTGTGGCTCTACATAATGGTGAGTTAGATAAAGTAGGAGTGGAGTTTGATGAAAGAGCCGCAGCAACAATAGTAGCCGTAAGCGCAGGCTACCCAGGGAAATATGAAAAGAACAAGCCAATACGATTTCCCGCTCCTTCGGAGGGGTTAGGGGAGGCTGTTTTAATTTTTCATTCAGGTATAAAACAGGTGGATGATAAAATAGTAACAAATGGAGGTAGGGTGCTGGCAGTTACAGCATTTGGAGAGAACATTGGGGAAGCGGTAAAAAAATCTCTATCTAAGCTGGAAGAAATCTCGTTTGAAGGGATGTATTACAGAAAGGATATTGGGTACGAGTTTAAGGCATAGTATAGTGCCGGAAGAATAATATAAGAAAATCACTTATTTCTTATTCAATAATTCGCCCTTAATAAAACTTAGTACTTCAAAAAGATTTTGTTCGTAAGAAGCTTGCACATTCGTTTCGCTGCCAACATGTTTATGATGCGGATGAGTACTTATATGGGGAAAATGAGCGCTGTTATCCCATCTTATAATAAGAGAACCATTAGTGTTTTGCCAATGATATGAGTAATCAAGTAAAACGTTTTGAATAATAATTTCGCGCAAAAAAATTACTGAACCATTCACCAAAAAAGCTTTGAGTTTTATTTTCATCAAATCGATTCGTGTTTCCTGCACTAATATTTCAAAGGATGTAATGCACTCTGCAAATTGCACAAGGGTGATAACATTAAGCAAGGCGGGCTAATCGTTTTTGTAAAATATTAAGCTGTTTTAGCTCTGCATTCCATTCCGCGCTGTCTTCTTCCTTTTCAAATATTGATTGCTGCAATTGATGAAAATTTTTACAAAAATCAGTATAATCCATTTCGTATTTTTTTTCAAACTGATCAATCTGCCGGACACAATAATTTATTTCGTGTAACAGTTTTTCCCTTGCTTGTACCAGTGCAAAGTCCTCTAACGAATTGTAACCCATTAGTTGCACAGTTTCTTGCAAAGCCAATGATTGCTCTTTAATAAGCATAAAACTTTAATTATAGTTAAAGATACAAAATCAGGTTATTATATTTTAAAAGCATCATTTCAAGCTCCAATATTGATAGCCTGATAAAAGTAGCCTTAACCCTTATCCTTTATGTTCTTTGTAATTTCAAAGGAACTATAAAGAAAGGAGATGGGCGAAGAACCACAGAAAGAGATAAAACCTTCTGATTTTGCAGGATCTATGTCTGCTGATATTGCTGACAATTTTAATAAATATATAAAAGAGGCACGGCAGCAGTGGGACTAATAATGTATGTTTTATTTAATTGACTCTAATGCAGTAATTGATTACCTGGCTGCTAAGCTTCCTGCTGCAAGCATGGCAAAAATGAACAACATTGTAAACGAAAGTTTGTTTATTTCTGTTATAACACAAATAGAGACATTAGGCTTCGATCGGGCAATGACGCAGAAGATTGAAATACATCTAATTTCATCAGCTTAGCTACCGTTTTGCATTTAACTCCTACTATTGTACAACAAAAATTTTATTGCGAAAACTATATAAGATAAAAGTTCCTGATGCAATTATTGCCGCCACAGCTATGATAAATAATTTTGCGCTCATTAGTCATAATCTCTCAGACTTTAATAGCATTAAAGGATTACATTTAATTGACTCATATACTTTTGAAAGTTGCAGCAAAACTTTATAATAACAGTGCGGCTTTTAAAAAAAATCTTCGCAAATGCAGCGTTCGCTTTACATTCGCCGCAACCTTTGTAATTGAAGGTAGCTACTTTGTTATTTCGGATTATTTCATACAACTTTGCAGCCATTATTTAACGCATGACCGAACAATATATAAATGGGACTTTTTAATTTTTTAACTCAGGAAATTGCCATGGACCTCGGAACAGCCAACACCCTCATTATTCATAATGATGAAGTTGCTGTAAATGAACCATCGATTGTTGCATTGGATCGCAACAATCCAAAGATCGTTTTGGCGGTTGGCAAAAGGGCATTGATGATGCACGAAAAGACCCATGAAAGCATTCGCACAGTTCGTCCCTTAAAAGATGGGGTAATAGCAGACTTTAACGCAGCCGAACTAATGATTAGGGAAATGATTAAAATGATCTATCCTAAAAAGCCATTATTTGCACCCAGTTGGAGAATGATGATATGCATACCTTCAAGCATAACAGAGGTGGAGAAACGGGCCGTAAGAGACAGTGCTGAACAGGCCGGAGCTAAAGAAGTGTACTTATTGCACGAACCAATGGCCGCGGCCTTAGGTATTGGTATAGATGTGGAAGAGCCGGTTGGTAATATGATTATTGATATAGGCGGTGGTACTACTGGTATTACAGTTATCGCCCTTGCAGGAATTGTTTGCGACCAAAGTATACGGGTTGCAGGTGATGAATTTACTGCCGATATTATGGAAGCGCTACGGCGTTATCATAGTTTATTAATAGGTGAGCGAACTGCAGAGCAGATTAAAATATCTATAGGCGCTGCTATGAAGGATTTGGAAGCACCTCCTGATGATATTCCTGTTAACGGCCGCGACCTTGTAACCGGTATTCCCAAACAAATTATGGTTAGCTACCAGGAAGTAGCCGAAGCCCTGGATAAAAGTATTTTTAAAATTGAAGAAGCGATATTGAAAGCCCTTGAAACTACTCCTCCCGAACTGGCTGCAGATATTTACCGCCGTGGTTTATATCTTACCGGGGGCGGGGCATTATTACGCGGATTAGATAAGCGCCTGAGCCAGAAAATAAAATTACCTGTACACGTGGCAGACGATCCTCTTAAAAGTGTAGTTCGTGGTACAGGCATAGCTCTTAAAAGCTACCAGCGTTTTCCTTTTATAATGCGGTAAAGCCTCTCCTAAATCCTCCCGCCACGGCGAGGAGGACTTAAAACCATTGTATGTTTAAGGTTGGATTGATATACTCCCTGCTTAATTGCCGTAACTTTTATAAAGGTTTCGAGGAGGTTCCTGCCACCTTCCCTACACACCGTCATGTCTTGGTGAACTCCTACCGCGGAGGGTTTTTTTATGTATAATATTATTCTCTTCATCAGAAGATACTTCAACTTTATTTTCTTCGTGGTGTTGCAGATAATATCTCTTGTTTTACTTGTTAAATTCAATCAAACTCACGAAGCCGCTTATGGGGCGGTGGCTAATGAAATTACAGGGCTTGTAAACGAACAGTACAATAAAGTTCAGTATTACTTCCATTTAAAAGAAACCAACCGAAAATTACAGGATGAAAATGCCCGCCTCAGAAATTTGTTAGGGGTAAATTTCGAAAATGCTGACACCAGTAAAATAGCAGTAATAGATAGTCTTGCAAAAGATACTTTAGGGCGCAGCAGAAAGTTTTTATGGCTTCCCGCAAAAGTGATAAGCAATACTATTTCCTCCGAGTTAAACTTTCTCACCTTGCACAGGGGGTCTTTACAAGGCGTTAAAAAAGATATGGCAGTTATCGGCCCTGACGGAGTAGTTGGAATGGTGATAGATGTTAGCGAAAATTATAGCCGGGTTATGAGTGTGCTCAATAGAAACAGCCGGGTAAGCTCTATGTTGAAAAACGGAAGCGCATCCGGAAGCATCGAGTGGGATGGCCGTGATCCAAGATACCTTACCCTTAAAAATATCCCTAAGAGCATTAAAGTTTCAAAAGGCGATTCGGTTATAACAAGTTATTATTCAGTAAATTTTCCTCCCAACATTATGGTAGGCACTGTACATGATGTAGCCGTGGATCCCGGTAGTAATTTCTATACCATAAGGCTGAGAACAGCTACTAATTTTTATAGTATTCAATATGCATATATTGTAGATAATCTTCAATGGGAAGAACAACGCAGGCTGGAGGCTGTGCCTCTTAAAAACCCATGAGCCATATCGTAAGAAATACCATTAGATTTATAATGTTTATTTTAGTGCAGGTATATGTGCTTAACCAAATACCCCCTTTGCACCAGTTCGTTACACCTTACCTGTATTTTTTATTTATATTATGGCTGCCCTTTACCATTTCAAGATTTGCCCTTTTGTTTGTTGCATTTTTATTTGGGCTATCGCTTGACCATTTTATGAGCACCCCTGGGCTTCATGCTGCACCATGTGTTTTGATAGCTTATTTACGGCCTTTCTTAATTAATATTTTGATAGTACAGGAGGGAACTGAGCAGAATTACACCGAACCTTCTATAAAAAGTATGGGATTTGCACCTTACGGTTTATACGTTTTCCTGTTAACCTTTATCCATCATTTTTATCTTGTATTAATAGAATGGATAAGCTTTGGCAATTTTCTGTACTTTCTTGGAAAAGTTGCTGCGACCACTGGTATTAGTATGCTGCTTATATTTATAACTGAAATGCTGTTCTTCAGAAAGCAGAAGTTTAAAACAAATACCGCTTAATTGCTTTCGGAAAACATAATAAAGTTTGTGATTGTAAGGGTGAGTAAGTTTGCAGATATTGAATTACAACCCAAGCCATGCTTACAGTAGTAACCCATCCTTTTCCTGAACTAATATCCCAAAGGTTGAAATTAAGACAGGTAATGCCTGAAGATGTGAATGAAGTATTCTTCTTGCGATCAGATAAAAGAGTGATGAAGTTTTTAGACAGGCAACCGGCTAAGTCAGTTGAAGAGGCACAGCAGTTTATAGAAAAATTGAAAGATATCGAAGATAAGCAGGATGGTATTACATGGGCAATTACGCTAAAAGAGGATGTAAAATTAATTGGAACAATTTGTTACTGGAATATTTTAAAAGAACATTACAGAGCTGAGATCGGTTATGTTCTTCATCCCGACTTTCAAGGTAAAGGGATTATGCAGGAAGCTATCTGCATAGTTCTTGAATATGGTTTTAAAACGATGAATATTCATTCAGTTGAAGCAAATGTTAACCCTGACAATAAAGCATCTATAACACTTTTAGAAAGGAACAATTTTAAGAGGGAAGGTTATTTTAAAGAGAATTA
>MWVV01000186.1_pt1 | contig 22181 bp, 19 predicted proteins | sample 1047281 | NCBI WGS metagenome assembly MWVV01 (sample SAMN06349986, study PRJNA376086) | soil metagenome | isolation source: PT-2 sample Antarctic (ecotone) soil | place: Antarctica | collected 2015-01-13 | reverse complement strand
TGATAGAATGGTTGTCAAAGAACTTTGTTCTTGTTTCGATAGTTGAATGATTTGTCTGTTTCTTGGCATTTCTCAAGATTACAAAAAACAAATCATTTCTACAACTACTTTAGTTACAATGCACTAGGAGATAACGCGGGAATTTTGGGAACTGCGAAAATCGCCTTGTCGAGTCCGTAAAAGCTGCGCCGGAAAATTATATAATCACATACGGCGATCTTCCTGTTTTTGTCAATTATCGACTATAAACTCTGGAAGTAAAAGGTTTACGGGGTTGGATTTGAGCAAATTTTATGAAAGTTACACTCTATAACCGCTTACTTTTCTGATATTTACCGAGTGTTACAGAGTGCTATCTATTGATAATCTAAAAGTATTTTATCACTGCATAACACTCAATCCGAACAGGTAATAGATACATTATCGGATACATACGCTTGCAGCCAACCAAAATGATTTGATAGACTGCTTTTGCTTTATTGGATATTCAGTTTTCAAAGAACTGAAAGAGATGGTTTGAGAATGGACGCTCAAGCCGTTTTTCTTAGTCTAAAATTATTCCTTATTCGATTTGCTCAAATCTTTTTATTCGAGCGTCGGCGCGTTCCAAGTGATTCTCAATATCTTTAATTTGAGTAGCCATTTATTTTGAGAATATATCTAAACTCGCAACTGCGAATAACTGCGAAAACTAATTATTAAGATTGAACAAAGTAAAAATTACAAAAAGAATTATTCCAGTAATAAAAGGAATAAATGAACAGGTGAACCCTATTCCAGCCGTAATCTGTGATGGTTTTCCATTTAATTCGCCTTTGTTGTTTACTGCATAAGCGACAACAAACATCATAAGCACAGAACCCATTACAGAAACAACAAAAGATAGAAATATCCAAAAAATAAATTCTTTGTGAACCGGTTTACTAAAAAGGTCTTTTAGAAAAGTGGCAAGCAACAGAATCGAACCCGTGCTTAATGTCGTCAAATGCTTAAAAGCATCGTAAGAGAGCTTTTGGCTTTCAAATTCGGCCTCAAGGTCTATTTCGTCTTCATTAATAACTTGAAGTCTATCTTGTCCGTTTCCTGTTAATTTACCGGCAATGTTCACTTTGTATCTTCACCTTTCATTTTCTCCGGTCTTCCGGTCTTTGACGGCTTTTAAATCCACTTCGGCAATAATCCACTGGTTGCCAATTTTTTCAGCCTGCAACTTTTTTTCATAAATCAACTGTTTTATTCTTTGCTCCGACAGTTCCAACACGGCGGCGGCATCTTTTACACTTAATAATTTTCCTTTTTCGTTCGCCATACTAAGCGATTATAAATAATTTTCAAAAAACTAGCAAGTTCGCTATTCTTTACTTGACTAACACTAGCGAGTTCGCTATACTTTAGAAAGTTAAGCAATTAACTAAATAAACAAAAGGAAGGATTAAAACAATGAACAACGAAACACAAAACACCGAAACACAAACAACAACCGGCTATTGCGATATTTGCGGAACTCAGGAAACGGACTGCACAGAAACATTGAAAAGTGAAGGTTGGTTCTTAGGCAGCCGCGAGCATTTCTGTCCAAGCTGCAATGACTAACAGAGAGAGGCTTTCATAAGTTAGCGCTTATGAAAGCCTCTATTCAGATTTTACAAGGGAGAGTAAAAATATATGAACGAAAAAAACATAACACACCCGGAACAGGAAGCCAAAGCACTGGACGCGGTTATCAACATCTTGTTGGTATTTCTGCTCGCGTTGGTTGGCTACGCCTTGGGTTATTACGTCGCGATGAGTGAAGCCGCGGCATTAGTCAAAACAATTTTAACTGATCAGCAATGATTAGAATTTACAAAAAGGAAGGATAAAAAATGAAAACAAAAATAACTGAAAGAGTGAGTCAAATCCCAAGACGAACTTTAGAACAGATTAGCCATCAAGTTGAAATGGCTTTGGTAAGTGAGAATGTTTCCGACGACGTAAAAGAATGTCTGAAAACAATTATTTTCGAAGCGGCGAACGAAGCGAACATATCGCTCAACGAAATTTTTGATAACGACTTTAGCCGTGTTCGCGCAACCTTGCCTAAAGTAATTGAAAATTTAGGCAAGGGTTACGGTCGCGGAGTTCTTGATTCGATATACGCGATTATTCAACACAATACCGACGCTTTTCAAAAGTTTTTTGATGACAGATTAGACCAGGATGTTGAAGATTTAGCAAATCTTTTATCAAGGGCTATGAAGCATCCGCAAATGCCGCCATATCTTTACAATGTGCTAAGTAATGAATTAATTGAAGTGTCCGCCGATACTGATTCGCCGGAATGGATTTTAGGTAATCTTAAAAAATGGAGTGTGGAAAATGAAAACGCAAACTAAACAAACACCTGAACGCGATCAATTTATCAATGAATTGCAAACATTCTTCCGTGAGTTTCACCAGGAACTGATAAAACTACCGATGGAAAAAAGGAAAGAAAAAACGAATCAGTTCTTTGATGAAATGAACGCCCATTTTAAGGACAATGCGCGAATTAGAGAAGGGCTTGCACATCTAAGGACTGTGTTTACAAAAGCTGTCACTAAAGGTTAAAGAAAAAAAGCCGTGAGCGTTAAAACTTGCGGCTTCTTTACGTTTGAGGCATACCAACACAAGCCTTCGACAATAAAAACGACTCTGAGCGCACGTGAATCAGACATAACCGGCTAAACAGACGTTCAAAGTTAATATTTACCAAGTGTCGAGCCTATGTGCGCGGGGTTGATGGGAAATTGCTAAAGCCCTGCAAGTCTTTGCCGACGTCGAGCCTATGTGCGCGGGGTTGATGGGATTTGAACATTGGGGTGGGTGTGTGTTTTTAGAACGGGACACGGTGGCACCAGCCGACAACCGACTCCGCGTCCCGTTCGCAACCGCGCACACCGTGGCGGTAATACGGTTGTTATACCCAAAACTCTGTCTCCGAATATCCACTTGTTTTTACAGGTTGATTTGCCGTAGTTGCCGCTAAAGCCAAAGCGCAAACCGCGTCATCGTGCATTCCTGACGGAGCGGAGTATCTAACGCCGGTCCGCGTGTATTCATATTCAAAGGCTTCTAATTCGTTAGTGATAACGCCATCGGGGAAACTGATTTCTTGTTTTTGAATGGCAACCGCCAAGCCTTCCATCAATTGCTGCTTTGACGAAGATGTAAATTTGAATCCTTCAAAGTTTGAGCGTCCGCCAGCTTGCAAAGATTCGAGAACGGCATCGCCGACGCCGGTTGAATCAACTAATGCTTTCGTATTGCCGACGACGCGGCGGACGGTTTCGATGGTATCATTCCAGGACTTTTGAAACCGTTCAAATACACAAACTCGCCTTTCTGCGTCAAGTCCGATAATTACGCTCCAATCAATTGATTTAGCTAAATCTATACCGAAGCCTACCGGCTTTGCATTCGACATCGGACGGACGCAATCGCGAATTGCAATTATTCCAAATGGATTTCCTTCATCGTCGCTTGGTTCGGCAAGGTAAAGCTCACGAAAAACATTATCAGGCAATTGCCGCCGGGCATCTTCGATTTCATCTTCGTATAAAATTCCGGCATCAATCGCGTCATAAGCCGTAATTTTTGCGTAACTCATACCCGGTTCACCTGATTCAGCGCGGCGGGCGAGTTTATAAGCCCAATTCTTTCTGCCTTTGACATTGCCGATAATTCGCACTTTTCCGCGTGTTGCCGTTAGTGTCGAGCGGAGCGCGTGCCAGGCTTCTTCACGGGCGCGTGAGGCTTCATCAAAGACTGCCGCAAAGACATCTTCGCCGTAAAGATTGTCGGGCTTTTCAGCACTCTTGCAGACGATTCTTGCGCCGTTTATTAGCGTTAGGGTTAAATCGGATTCATTCGGCGTGTAGGATTCACGCGGCAAGCCGGATTTTAGTCGGCGGAAAGCGATGCGGGCTTGTCCATAAACCGGAGCTACCCACCAAAAATCCTGGTCGCTTTTACCCTGCAAAGCCTGTTCGATAATCCAGACGAGACACGCCGCCGTTTTTCCGGCTTTGGTTGACGCTTCGACAACTCCATACCGCGCATCATTAAACAGCGCGTCAAGTTGATAATTTGCCAGTTGCGGTCGGTTGTAATGAATTGAAATTGCATCATTGTTTTTAGTTTTTATCATTAGTAAGCCTCAATTGATTATTGAAATTAAATGAAATGACAATCTGTTTATCGGTTGCGGGTTTTGAGTTTTCAGAGTTGCCGAAAACATTATCGAGAATTAGTTGCGCCGCTCTGATTTCAGCTTGCGGGTTGTCGCAATTTAAGTTCCGGCGGAGCGTTTCAACCGCTTCATTTGCCGAAGCTGCCAAAGCGGAAATAGCAGATTCAACAACTTGCCGTTTTGCCTGTTCGTATTCGTTTTTGAAATCTTCATCGCGCAAATATCTATAAAGCGTTTCTTCAGATAATCCGCTTATGGAAGCCGCGTCTTTTATGCTCGAAGCATTCAACAATGCGGCTAATGCCTTTTCTGTGTTTTTTGCCATAATTCACCTGTAATCTTTCAAAGTCTGCCAAACTCTTTATTTTGAAGCGGCTTCGATCACCGAAGCCGCTTCAAGCAAATTTGTCCGAGTTACCGTTCGCGCATTCGCCGTTGTTCCCACACCTTCGCGTGTGCCTCTCTGATAGCTTGCTGTCGCCGTTCGCGGTCTGTGCCGACGTTTGGTTGTGGTGGTTCGCTCGAAACTGTCTCCAGTTCCTGAGCGACATCGTTTTCCGGTTTTGGTTTTGCGGAGTTTGCCGCTCGTGCCTCTATCAATTTTGAAACAGCATTTTTTTGATTCATTATCGTTTTTCTCCTCTGGCTTCAATCCATTCAAGTGGGACGCCAAGCGCCGGTTGGTGGTTTCTGACCTGTCGTCCGACGGCAAGCGCAACCGTGTTCTTGATTTCCTCGTCAATCCGAACCGGCATTAATGATTTGCCGTCAACTGTCACAGAGCCGTTATTGTCGCCGCCGAAACTAAAGGGAAGGTTCAACCCTTCGGTCGGGTTTTTGCCCGCATCGTTAAATACGCCGTTAACGGTGTGCAGATCGGTGTTATGGTCAACGACTGCGCCGCTATATTTCTCAACAGCAGCGGCAAGCTCTTGCCGAAGAGATTCGATCCGCGCGAAGTCGATGACAATTTCTTTGAATCGCCCGCGGGCGGCTTCAAGACGAGTCCGTTGCCGTTCGATCCGCTCGGCGTCAAGTGTGTGTGCGGTGCGTAGCGTTTCGAACTCCGCGATTTGGTCACCGGATTGCGCTGCTGCCATCATTTCAGGCGAGACGGTTTCGCCTGCCAGAATTTTTTCTTTCATTGTTTCAATTTGTGTCATTTTTTTATCTCCTGTTTTTTTTATTTATTTGCTCTCTCTGTGAGCCGTTTTTATTGTCGAAGCCTTGCCTTACCCTTCCTTTTTTTCCAGTAAATCAGCAAACCATTTCTTTGTTACGTCTTTGACGGCTTCAAAGTAAATCTCGAATCTAGTTTTGTCAGTTATTCGCAGTGGTGAATTTAGACATTCACGCTCCGTAATCTCGAACGCAAAATCTTCAAACTGTTCCGGCGAATGTGAAAACAGATGTTTCATCAAAAGTGATTGTTGAAGGTGGCAAAGGACAGCTGCCTCATTCAACTTGAGAAATTCCATATCCGAAAGTTTGAGGTTTTGCTCTTTATCAATGAAACGGAAATCATCGGCGGAAACATCAAACACAATTCCGTTTTCAATGAATCCGTTTAATTGAGCGTGAAAATAATCGGCTTTGAGTTCTGCAAGCTCTTCTTTATTTTTGGAATTATGTCTAGAATGACCACTGCGAATAACTGCGGAAACTAATTCTGATTGGTTTTCGCCTGTGGGTGGAATTGTTATATTTTCGGGAAAATGTCTAAATTCACCACTGCGAATAACTGCGGAAACTCCCGAAAGTTTAGTTTCCGCAGTTATTCGCAGTTCCGTTTCTAGACAATCTTGCGAAAAAACGCTTTCTGCGGTTTGGGTTAATACTGATTTCAATCGGTTATTCCATTTCATCTTTTTTCTCCGTTTCCAGTGAAGGATGAAAGGCAAATTTAACCGTCGGTCTGCCTTCGCCGCTTGTCGGCAATTCCCGTAAATAGCCGTAGTCAGTTAACAAGCCGGTAACGTCTTTTATCGTGTCGGGCGTTTTTAGTCCGCTCCATTGTTTTCTTTTAATTTCGTAAGCGGTAAAACCTTGCTCCAGTTCGCCTTTCTTTATCTTGCCGATTAGGATTTGAGCCAGTGAAAAAATTTGATTTTCACCTAACGCGAAGACGCGCCGGGCGTGTGTGATTAATACTTCGGTGTAAGCAATCGCTCTCAAAGTGGTTTCAAGCGTGATTTCATCCGGGAAATTCGCGTCGTTTATATGTTCAAGGCAGTGGAAAATTAAGGCGATTGCAAAACAGCTTTTCGGCACTTTGTAGAGATAAGTTGAAAATGGTTCGTCTTCAATTTGAATGCTTTCGGCTTCGGCTTCGGTTTCGGTGCTCCATTCGTCAACCGTCGCTTGCGCGTCAGGGCTGAATTTAACAATGTGAAAAACATCGCCGTTCGCGGCGATAGCCTTTCCATTAAAATCAAAGTCAGCAATCTTCTTGCATAACCGATTAACCGCTGCATAACCGTCTCGCATTTGGTCGTAATCAGCTTGTGTGGGCTTCGCGCCGCGCCGAATGGTATCCGGATAGGCAAAAGCGAACCGTTGCGGTAAACCGTCCGAATCGTCGAATGAGTAAGCTTCGGATATATACCGGAGTAGTTTAGACGGTTGAATTCCGCCGCTAATTGAAAGAGTGCCGCTTGGAATGTGCGTTTCGCCGTCGCCTACTCGCGCCTTTTCGTAATCGATCGCGCCTGTCCAAAGCTCAAGAATGAGTGAGCGAGCGTTTGTGTCGTAATCGGCTTCGAGAGATTTGAGCCAGCCGGTTAATTCATCTCGAAACTGCAACAAACCGTTTGGATTTTCCGCCAGAAATTGGGCAAGTTTCGGCGTGGTTATATCATTTGTTTCATAACGTCTCATTATCGGCTGATCGGGTTCGGACAAACTTTTTATTTTTGCCTTCGTTTCTTCCAAACCTAATTTCTCCCTGTAAATTGCCGTTGTTTCACGCTCATAGTATTTTTCTTCAATCTCAAAATCTTTTCGTTTAACTAAAAACTCTTTGCGGGCTTTGGCTTGAAGCTCTAAAATCGGTTTGCGCGTTTCATTGAGCGCGGGCGTTTTTCTGGTTGACGGCAAGCCGACAATCCCGCCGTAAAGATTCGGCACAACAAACCAATCGGAATGTTTAAGCGGTTTGACACGAAGACGCGAGCCGATAAGACTCCCAATCATAATAACCGCTGACAAAACAAGAAAATCAAACGGACAGCCGATAACCTTTGAAGCCGGTCGCAGCCAGCCAACTAACACATTGGGCAAACATTCATCATCAATTGTTTCAACCGGCTTCAAAGTTAAATCGAGCGGTTTGGGTTCGCCAGTAAATTCGGCGGGCGCGTCGGTTCGGTGAACGGGTTCGCCGTCGTGCCGGTGTTCAATCTGAAGCCACTTGCAAAGCGTTTCGACAAGTTTTTTATCGGTCAATTCGGCAAGCATTGGAAAGCCATAAACATTTTCGCCGCGCTTCAGTTTTTGCGCTGTCGAGTCCGCCGCTTTTAATCGGTCGGCGATTTCTTCATCATTCGCCGCCGCGCAAATCGCCCGGATGAAGTTCTTTGTTTCCGTCACATCAAAGCCGTTGCGAAGCAATGCACCGCTTACAGTCATTGCTAAATCTTGGCGCATACCAGAACGCCAAAAGGTTGAAATAAGACAAGCTGAAGCGTGTCGCGCCGTCGCCCTTCGTAATGTTTTAGTTTCTATCCGCGCCGGTTCGCCTTCTTTAATCCAGTCGATAGATTCGCCGCTTTCGTGTGTTGAGCCGGGAAAAACAGTCTGCAATCCCGCTTTGCCGCGCAACTCTAAAATGCAAGCCGTTTCACGAATCGCTTTATCAGGGGAAGCCAGCAAAAAGGGATTATTAAACTTTTCGTAAATATCTTCATCGCAGTAGTAAAGCCGATGCGAGCGCGTTTTGCTTGCGCGTCCGAATTCGGCTTCGGTTGCGGCGTGAAAGTAATCGGCGGTTTTTATCGCTTCAATTGAGTCTAAATCTAAATCAGTTAAACCGTTTGATTTACTTCCGAGCAAAACACCGATGTTCTGCTGCTTGCCGTTGAAATGCTTTGGAAGTTCGGCTTCAGTTGAATTAAAATTCTGCCAGCCTGTAATCATAGGTTTTTTTGCGCGGTGCGGAATTGGTATCGGTTGATAGCCGCGCCGGAGGTAGTTTTGAGCCAGTTCTAATGGTGTCATTTTGTCCTCCGCGCAATTTGATTTGAAAGAATTTCCAAACTTCGTTCGGTTCGGCAATCGCGGCATAAAGGCACGAGTCGAAAACGGTAGCCGTCAAGCTCGGCGCGGGTGTTGCACTCGAAGCAATGAATGGTTTCCAAAGCTTTCGGCTGGTTGCCGAAGTTAATTTTGGCTTGTGTTTTTTCGTTGGTTGGTTTATATTTGTTCATAAGTAATTCGCCAGTTAAGTTTTTATTAAAACTGCTATCTTTTGCCGAGATAGCAGTTTTTTCATTTGGTTTCATTGTTTTCTCCTTTCAAATAATTTTCAAGGTCCGACACCAAAACAAGCTTTCGGTCTCCGAGCTTCGTAGTTTTTAAGTGTCCTAACCTTTCCTGTTTCCGTAAAAATCCAGTTGAAACGCCAAGCTGAATCGCTAATTCGCCAAGCCCGAATGCGATTCTTTCATTTGCCTCTAAAATTTTAATTTCCATTTTGTTCTCCTTATATACATTCTAAATTTGCATCTCGTAACCTTTTAAGGTAACGTAACAATACTTAGTTTAACCAACTAATACTTGAAGTCAAGTTATTTTGTTTTTACAATCTAAATGAGGAATAACAGCCAAAAGGGGTAATTTAGTATGACAAGAAAATACAAACCAGTTCCCGGATGCCCGGATGAGCTTAAACCGATAATGGGCGGGGTTAATCTATTGCCGGACAATGCCGGTGAAATACTCGGTGAGCTGAAAAGATTAGCTGGATATGTCAATGAGTCCGCCTTATTAGTAACGTGGGCTGAAAGAGATGCCCTTCAAGCGCGGGTTGAAAAGATTGTCGGCAATAAAAAACTGTCAGATTTGCTCATAGGTATAAGCAAGAATAAAAAACCTATTTTGAACATAAATAAAGTATCCGCTAGGCTTGCCAGCCTTGAACAATCAAGAAGGATTCTGCGTTATATAGCAAAAAAAAATCTTCAGCAGCGCGAACAAACAAAATCATTCGGAATAGATAGATTAACCGACTACTTTGAATTAGCCGGGATGAGAGGCAAACCGCGTTTTGTCGTTTTGTTTAATTACGACGAACAGAAAGGATTGCCGTCCGTTCATATTCCGCCGCTTCTCGCGCTAATCCAAAAAGGGGATATTGCATCGTTTGACCGGGTTGCAGTGTGTCCTATTTGCCAGCGCGTTTATTGGTCCAGAAAAACTAATTCCGGCACTTGTGGCAACAAGAAATGCGCTATCAACTTAGCTAATCGAAAAAGGCTAGCCAAAGCAAAAGCAGTCCGCGAAACTAAATTAATTAAAGGAGTAAAAAATAATGGCACTTTATAAACGCCCGAACAGTAAATTTTGGTGGATGAAATTCACGTTTGACGGCGAGCTTGTCCAACAATCAACTAAATGCTCAAACAAGCGCGATGCCGCAACGATTGAAGCGGCTTTCCGGCACGAATTAGCTTTAGGTCGTATCGGCATCGAGCCGAAAGTTAAAGCTCCGACATTTACAAAAGCGGTTGACGATTTTCTTGTTTGGTCAAAGATTGAACACGCAGAAAAATCCAATACTTACCGGCGTTATTACTTTTCCGCCGAATTGCTAAAGAAGTATTTCGGCAACGTAAAAGTTGATAAGATTCAAAAGAAGGATGTCGAAAGTTTTATCGCGTGGCGGTCGGGTCAAACGTCGCGCAAAACAAAGGAGTTTATCACGCGGGAAACAATCAACAACGAACTGCTTACTTTGAAAATTATTCTAAAACGCCTTGTCGAATCGCGGATTTTGCGGACAAGCCCGGCGAGTGGTGTAAAGCAGCTAAAAGCTAACGACAGAAACTTTCACGTTATTTCAACTGATGAAGAAAAGCGTTATCTGCTTGCCGCGCCGCAGCCGCTCCAGGACGCAGCAATCTTGATGCTCGAAACAGGTATGAGATGCGGCGAAGTCTATCGCGTCCGACGCTCTGACGTTTCTTTTGAAAAAGGCTTTCTCCAGGTCGTCAAGGGCAAAACGGATTCATCTATCCGGCAGGTTCATTTATCGGAGCGGGCAAAAGCGGTTTTGCAGTATCGAGCCGACAAATTTACGGGCGACAATCTTTTTCCGCAAAATGATGTTGACGGCAGCCGCGCAACTTTTACTTTAGACAGACTGCATTTAGAAACAATCAAAAAACTCGAATTAAAGTTTCGCCTGTATGATGCCCGGCACACGTTCGCCAGCCGCGCCGTCGAAAATGGAATTGACTTGCTTGTCCTTGCCTCGATACTGGGACATAATAGTTTGAAAATGGTTATGAGATACGCGCATCCGTCCGAAACATTCAAAGCCGACGCTATTCGGAAAATGGAAATTAGCAGAAAAGCAAAAGCAGTCTAAAAAGCAGTTAAATAACGGCAACCGGCTACATTATCGGATACAGCAGCATTTCAACACACTATTTAATACAAGGTAATTATAACTGAATAAAGCACTTATAGTATTATCATAAATCAAATCTTATGAATCAAACATACATCAATGGCTTATTTTACTTACATTTACAGAGTGTTATAGAGTGTTATCTGTTGAATATCTAAATGTAATTTATCGCTCTGTATCACTGCAAAACAGCAGGTAACAGATACATTATTAGATACAGGCAGTTGCAACCAATCAAAATAATTTGATAGACTGCTTTTGCTTTGGTAAAGCTATTCAGTTATCAAAGAACTGATAAAGGACGGTTTGAGAAAGGACGCTCAAGCCGTTTTTCTTTGCTCAAAATTATTTAGCCGCTTCTTTCTTCGGTCTGCCGGTCTGCCGGTCTTTGACGGCTTCTAAATCAGCTTCGGCAATAATCCATTGGTTGCCAATTTTTTCAGCCTGCAACCTTTCTTCATAAATCAACTGTTTTATTCTTTGCTCCGACAGTTCCAACACGGCGGCGGCATCTTTTACACTTAATAATTTTCCTTTTTCGTTCGCCATACTAAGCGATTATAAATAATTTTCAAAAAACTAGCAAGTTCGCTATTCTTTACTTGACTAACACTAGCGAGTTCGCTATACTTTAGAAAGTTAAGCAATTAACTAAATAAACAAAAGGAAGGATTAAAACAATGAACAACGAAACACAAAACACCGAAACACAAACAACAACCGGCTATTGCGATATTTGCGGAACTCAGGAAACGGACTGCACAGAAACATTGAAAAGTGAAGGTTGGTTCTTAGGCAGCCGCGAGCATTTCTGTCCAAGCTGCAATGACTAACAGAGAGAGGCTTTCATAAGTTAGCGCTTATGAAAGCCTCTATTCAGATTTTACAAGGGAGAGTAAAAATATATGAACGAAAAAAACATAACACACCCGGAACAGGAAGCCAAAGCACTGGACGCGGTTATCAACATCTTGTTGGTATTTCTGCTCGCGTTGGTTGGCTACGCCTTGGGTTATTACGTCGCGATGAGTGAAGCCGCGGCATTAGTCAAAACAATTTTAACTGATCAGCAATGATTAGAATTTACAAAAAGGAAGGATAAAAAATGAAAACAAAAATAACTGAAAGAGTGAGTCAAATCCCAAGACGAACTTTAGAACAGATTAGCCATCAAGTTGAAATGGCTTTGGTAAGTGAGAATGTTTCCGACGACGTAAAAGAATGTCTGAAAACAATTATTTTCGAAGCGGCGAACGAAGCGAACATATCGCTCAACGAAATTTTTGATAACGACTTTAGCCGTGTTCGCGCAACCTTGCCTAAAGTAATTGAAAATTTAGGCAAGGGTTACGGTCGCGGAGTTCTTGATTCGATATACGCGATTATTCAACACAATACCGACGCTTTTCAAAAGTTTTTTGATGACAGATTAGACCAGGATGTTGAAGATTTAGCAAATCTTTTATCAAGGGCTATGAAGCATCCGCAAATGCCGCCATATCTTTACAATGTGCTAAGTAATGAATTAATTGAAGTGTCCGCCGATACTGATTCGCCGGAATGGATTTTAGGTAATCTTAAAAAATGGAGTGTGGAAAATGAAAACGCAAACTAAACAAACACCTGAACGCGATCAATTTATCAATGAATTGCAAACATTCTTCCGTGAGTTTCACCAGGAACTGATAAAACTACCGATGGAAAAAAGGAAAGAAAAAACGAATCAGTTCTTTGATGAAATGAACGCCCATTTTAAGGACAATGCGCGAATTAGAGAAGGGCTTGCACATCTAAGGACTGTGTTTACAAAAGCTGTCACTAAAGGTTAAAGAAAAAAAGCCGTGAGCGTTAAAACTTGCGGCTTCTTTACGTTTGAGGCATACCAACACAAGCCTTCGACAATAAAAACGACTCTGAGCGCACGTGAATCAGACATAACCGGCTAAACAGACGTTCAAAGTTAATATTTACCAAGTGTCGAGCCTATGTGCGCGGGGTTGATGGGAAATTGCTAAAGCCCTGCAAGTCTTTGCCGACGTCGAGCCTATGTGCGCGGGGTTGATGGGATTTGAACATTGGGGTGGGTGTGTGTTTTTAGAACGGGACACGGTGGCACCAGCCGACAACCGACTCCGCGTCCCGTTCGCAACCGCGCACACCGTGGCGGTAATACGGTTGTTATACCCAAAACTCTGTCTCCGAATATCCACTTGTTTTTACAGGTTGATTTGCCGTAGTTGCCGCTAAAGCCAAAGCGCAAACCGCGTCATCGTGCATTCCTGACGGAGCGGAGTATCTAACGCCGGTCCGCGTGTATTCATATTCAAAGGCTTCTAATTCGTTAGTGATAACGCCATCGGGGAAACTGATTTCTTGTTTTTGAATGGCAACCGCCAAGCCTTCCATCAATTGCTGCTTTGACGAAGATGTAAATTTGAATCCTTCAAAGTTTGAGCGTCCGCCAGCTTGCAAAGATTCGAGAACGGCATCGCCGACGCCGGTTGAATCAACTAATGCTTTCGTATTGCCGACGACGCGGCGGACGGTTTCGATGGTATCATTCCAGGACTTTTGAAACCGTTCAAATACACAAACTCGCCTTTCTGCGTCAAGTCCGATAATTACGCTCCAATCAATTGATTTAGCTAAATCTATACCGAAGCCTACCGGCTTTGCATTCGACATCGGACGGACGCAATCGCGAATTGCAATTATTCCAAATGGATTTCCTTCATCGTCGCTTGGTTCGGCAAGGTAAAGCTCACGAAAAACATTATCAGGCAATTGCCGCCGGGCATCTTCGATTTCATCTTCGTATAAAATTCCGGCATCAATCGCGTCATAAGCCGTAATTTTTGCGTAACTCATACCCGGTTCACCTGATTCAGCGCGGCGGGCGAGTTTATAAGCCCAATTCTTTCTGCCTTTGACATTGCCGATAATTCGCACTTTTCCGCGTGTTGCCGTTAGTGTCGAGCGGAGCGCGTGCCAGGCTTCTTCACGGGCGCGTGAGGCTTCATCAAAGACTGCCGCAAAGACATCTTCGCCGTAAAGATTGTCGGGCTTTTCAGCACTCTTGCAGACGATTCTTGCGCCGTTTATTAGCGTTAGGGTTAAATCGGATTCATTCGGCGTGTAGGATTCACGCGGCAAGCCGGATTTTAGTCGGCGGAAAGCGATGCGGGCTTGTCCATAAACCGGAGCTACCCACCAAAAATCCTGGTCGCTTTTACCCTGCAAAGCCTGTTCGATAATCCAGACGAGACACGCCGCCGTTTTTCCGGCTTTGGTTGACGCTTCGACAACTCCATACCGCGCATCATTAAACAGCGCGTCAAGTTGATAATTTGCCAGTTGCGGTCGGTTGTAATGAATTGAAATTGCATCATTGTTTTTAGTTTTTATCATTAGTAAGCCTCAATTGATTATTGAAATTAAATGAAATGACAATCTGTTTATCGGTTGCGGGTTTTGAGTTTTCAGAGTTGCCGAAAACATTATCGAGAATTAGTTGCGCCGCTCTGATTTCAGCTTGCGGGTTGTCGCAATTTAAGTTCCGGCGGAGCGTTTCAACCGCTTCATTTGCCGAAGCTGCCAAAGCGGAAATAGCAGATTCAACAACTTGCCGTTTTGCCTGTTCGTATTCGTTTTTGAAATCTTCATCGCGCAAATATCTATAAAGCGTTTCTTCAGATAATCCGCTTATGGAAGCCGCGTCTTTTATGCTCGAAGCATTCAACAATGCGGCTAATGCCTTTTCTGTGTTTTTTGCCATAATTCACCTGTAATCTTTCAAAGTCTGCCAAACTCTTTATTTTGAAGCGGCTTCGATCACCGAAGCCGCTTCAAGCAAATTTGTCCGAGTTACCGTTCGCGCATTCGCCGTTGTTCCCACACCTTCGCGTGTGCCTCTCTGATAGCTTGCTGTCGCCGTTCGCGGTCTGTGCCGACGTTTGGTTGTGGTGGTTCGCTCGAAACTGTCTCCAGTTCCTGAGCGACATCGTTTTCCGGTTTTGGTTTTGCGGAGTTTGCCGCTCGTGCCTCTATCAATTTTGAAACAGCATTTTTTTGATTCATTATCGTTTTTCTCCTCTGGCTTCAATCCATTCAAGTGGGACGCCAAGCGCCGGTTGGTGGTTTCTGACCTGTCGTCCGACGGCAAGCGCAACCGTGTTCTTGATTTCCTCGTCAATCCGAACCGGCATTAATGATTTGCCGTCAACTGTCACAGAGCCGTTATTGTCGCCGCCGAAACTAAAGGGAAGGTTCAACCCTTCGGTCGGGTTTTTGCCCGCATCGTTAAATACGCCGTTAACGGTGTGCAGATCGGTGTTATGGTCAACGACTGCGCCGCTATATTTCTCAACAGCAGCGGCAAGCTCTTGCCGAAGAGATTCGATCCGCGCGAAGTCGATGACAATTTCTTTGAATCGCCCGCGGGCGGCTTCAAGACGAGTCCGTTGCCGTTCGATCCGCTCGGCGTCAAGTGTGTGTGCGGTGCGTAGCGTTTCGAACTCCGCGATTTGGTCACCGGATTGCGCTGCTGCCATCATTTCAGGCGAGACGGTTTCGCCTGCCAGAATTTTTTCTTTCATTGTTTCAATTTGTGTCATTTTTTTATCTCCTGTTTTTTTTATTTATTTGCTCTCTCTGTGAGCCGTTTTTATTGTCGAAGCCTTGCCTTACCCTTCCTTTTTTTCCAGTAAATCAGCAAACCATTTCTTTGTTACGTCTTTGACGGCTTCAAAGTAAATCTCGAATCTAGTTTTGTCAGTTATTCGCAGTGGTGAATTTAGACATTCACGCTCCGTAATCTCGAACGCAAAATCTTCAAACTGTTCCGGCGAATGTGAAAACAGATGTTTCATCAAAAGTGATTGTTGAAGGTGGCAAAGGACAGCTGCCTCATTCAACTTGAGAAATTCCATATCCGAAAGTTTGAGGTTTTGCTCTTTATCAATGAAACGGAAATCATCGGCGGAAACATCAAACACAATTCCGTTTTCAATGAATCCGTTTAATTGAGCGTGAAAATAATCGGCTTTGAGTTCTGCAAGCTCTTCTTTATTTTTGGAATTATGTCTAGAATGACCACTGCGAATAACTGCGGAAACTAATTCTGATTGGTTTTCGCCTGTGGGTGGAATTGTTATATTTTCGGGAAAATGTCTAAATTCACCACTGCGAATAACTGCGGAAACTCCCGAAAGTTTAGTTTCCGCAGTTATTCGCAGTTCCGTTTCTAGACAATCTTGCGAAAAAACGCTTTCTGCGGTTTGGGTTAATACTGATTTCAATCGGTTATTCCATTTCATCTTTTTTCTCCGTTTCCAGTGAAGGATGAAAGGCAAATTTAACCGTCGGTCTGCCTTCGCCGCTTGTCGGCAATTCCCGTAAATAGCCGTAGTCAGTTAACAAGCCGGTAACGTCTTTTATCGTGTCGGGCGTTTTTAGTCCGCTCCATTGTTTTCTTTTAATTTCGTAAGCGGTAAAACCTTGCTCCAGTTCGCCTTTCTTTATCTTGCCGATTAGGATTTGAGCCAGTGAAAAAATTTGATTTTCACCTAACGCGAAGACGCGCCGGGCGTGTGTGATTAATACTTCGGTGTAAGCAATCGCTCTCAAAGTGGTTTCAAGCGTGATTTCATCCGGGAAATTCGCGTCGTTTATATGTTCAAGGCAGTGGAAAATTAAGGCGATTGCAAAACAGCTTTTCGGCACTTTGTAGAGATAAGTTGAAAATGGTTCGTCTTCAATTTGAATGCTTTCGGCTTCGGCTTCGGTTTCGGTGCTCCATTCGTCAACCGTCGCTTGCGCGTCAGGGCTGAATTTAACAATGTGAAAAACATCGCCGTTCGCGGCGATAGCCTTTCCATTAAAATCAAAGTCAGCAATCTTCTTGCATAACCGATTAACCGCTGCATAACCGTCTCGCATTTGGTCGTAATCAGCTTGTGTGGGCTTCGCGCCGCGCCGAATGGTATCCGGATAGGCAAAAGCGAACCGTTGCGGTAAACCGTCCGAATCGTCGAATGAGTAAGCTTCGGATATATACCGGAGTAGTTTAGACGGTTGAATTCCGCCGCTAATTGAAAGAGTGCCGCTTGGAATGTGCGTTTCGCCGTCGCCTACTCGCGCCTTTTCGTAATCGATCGCGCCTGTCCAAAGCTCAAGAATGAGTGAGCGAGCGTTTGTGTCGTAATCGGCTTCGAGAGATTTGAGCCAGCCGGTTAATTCATCTCGAAACTGCAACAAACCGTTTGGATTTTCCGCCAGAAATTGGGCAAGTTTCGGCGTGGTTATATCATTTGTTTCATAACGTCTCATTATCGGCTGATCGGGTTCGGACAAACTTTTTATTTTTGCCTTCGTTTCTTCCAAACCTAATTTCTCCCTGTAAATTGCCGTTGTTTCACGCTCATAGTATTTTTCTTCAATCTCAAAATCTTTTCGTTTAACTAAAAACTCTTTGCGGGCTTTGGCTTGAAGCTCTAAAATCGGTTTGCGCGTTTCATTGAGCGCGGGCGTTTTTCTGGTTGACGGCAAGCCGACAATCCCGCCGTAAAGATTCGGCACAACAAACCAATCGGAATGTTTAAGCGGTTTGACACGAAGACGCGAGCCGATAAGACTCCCAATCATAATAACCGCTGACAAAACAAGAAAATCAAACGGACAGCCGATAACCTTTGAAGCCGGTCGCAGCCAGCCAACTAACACATTGGGCAAACATTCATCATCAATTGTTTCAACCGGCTTCAAAGTTAAATCGAGCGGTTTGGGTTCGCCAGTAAATTCGGCGGGCGCGTCGGTTCGGTGAACGGGTTCGCCGTCGTGCCGGTGTTCAATCTGAAGCCACTTGCAAAGCGTTTCGACAAGTTTTTTATCGGTCAATTCGGCAAGCATTGGAAAGCCATAAACATTTTCGCCGCGCTTCAGTTTTTGCGCTGTCGAGTCCGCCGCTTTTAATCGGTCGGCGATTTCTTCATCATTCGCCGCCGCGCAAATCGCCCGGATGAAGTTCTTTGTTTCCGTCACATCAAAGCCGTTGCGAAGCAATGCACCGCTTACAGTCATTGCTAAATCTTGGCGCATACCAGAACGCCAAAAGGTTGAAATAAGACAAGCTGAAGCGTGTCGCGCCGTCGCCCTTCGTAATGTTTTAGTTTCTATCCGCGCCGGTTCGCCTTCTTTAATCCAGTCGATAGATTCGCCGCTTTCGTGTGTTGAGCCGGGAAAAACAGTCTGCAATCCCGCTTTGCCGCGCAACTCTAAAATGCAAGCCGTTTCACGAATCGCTTTATCAGGGGAAGCCAGCAAAAAGGGATTATTAAACTTTTCGTAAATATCTTCATCGCAGTAGTAAAGCCGATGCGAGCGCGTTTTGCTTGCGCGTCCGAATTCGGCTTCGGTTGCGGCGTGAAAGTAATCGGCGGTTTTTATCGCTTCAATTGAGTCTAAATCTAAATCAGTTAAACCGTTTGATTTACTTCCGAGCAAAACACCGATGTTCTGCTGCTTGCCGTTGAAATGCTTTGGAAGTTCGGCTTCAGTTGAATTAAAATTCTGCCAGCCTGTAATCATAGGTTTTTTTGCGCGGTGCGGAATTGGTATCGGTTGATAGCCGCGCCGGAGGTAGTTTTGAGCCAGTTCTAATGGTGTCATTTTGTCCTCCGCGCAATTTGATTTGAAAGAATTTCCAAACTTCGTTCGGTTCGGCAATCGCGGCATAAAGGCACGAGTCGAAAACGGTAGCCGTCAAGCTCGGCGCGGGTGTTGCACTCGAAGCAATGAATGGTTTCCAAAGCTTTCGGCTGGTTGCCGAAGTTAATTTTGGCTTGTGTTTTTTCGTTGGTTGGTTTATATTTGTTCATAAGTAATTCGCCAGTTAAGTTTTTATTAAAACTGCTATCTTTTGCCGAGATAGCAGTTTTTTCATTTGGTTTCATTGTTTTCTCCTTTCAAATAATTTTCAAGGTCCGACACCAAAACAAGCTTTCGGTCTCCGAGCTTCGTAGTTTTTAAGTGTCCTAACCTTTCCTGTTTCCGTAAAAATCCAGTTGAAACGCCAAGCTGAATCGCTAATTCGCCAAGCCCGAATGCGATTCTTTCATTTGCCTCTAAAATTTTAATTTCCATTTTGTTCTCCTTATATACATTCTAAATTTGCATCTCGTAACCTTTTAAGGTAACGTAACAATACTTAGTTTAACCAACTAATACTTGAAGTCAAGTTGTTTTGTTTTTTACAATCTAAATGAGGAATAACAGCCAAAAGGGGTAATTTAGTATGACAAGAAAATACAAACCAGTTCCCGGATGCCCGGATGAGCTTAAACCGATAATTTACGGAGTTAATCTGTTGCCGTCGAACGCTTTGAAATTAGTCAAACAGGTTGCCCGGCTAGCCCGAGATGTTAATAAATCAGCTTTTATGGAAACGTGGGCTGAAAGAGATGAACTTCAATCGAAATTTGAAGCAATTGTCGGTAATAAGAAATTGTCAGATTTGCTTATAGGTGAAGGTAAAATCCTAAGAATCAATCAAGCAGATCAAACGTTAAGAGATTTAGAGCAATCGAAGAGAATTTTGCATTACATAGCAAAGAGAAATCACCAGAAACGCGAGCAAATTAAAGTAGACGCGCTGGACCTCTTAAAAGATTATTTCGAGCTTACCGATCTAAGAAAACCGCCAAACTTTGTTGTTTTTTTTAATTATGATAATGAAAAAGGTTTGCCAATGATAAAAAAACCGCCGCTTCTTATGCTTATTGAAAAGGGCAACATTGAATCGTTCGAACGAATTGCGGTATGTCCAATTTGTAGCAAAGTCTATTGGTCAAAAAAAACCAACTCAGGAACTTGCGGCGAAAAAAAATGCGCTATCAACTTAGCCAATCGTAAAAGGTTAGACAAAGCAAAAATGGTTCGAGAAACGCAATTGATTAAAGGAGATGAAAAATAATGGCACTATATAAACGCCCAAACAGCAAGTTTTGGTGGATGAAGTTCACCTTTGACGGCGAGCTTGTCCAGCAGTCAACCAAAGTTGCGAACAAACGCGATGCCGCAACGATTGAAGCGGCTTTCCGGCACGAATTAGCACTTGGCAGAATTGGCATTGAGCCTAAGAAAGATATTCCAACCTTTGAAAAGGCGTGTGATGATTTTCTTCTTTGGTCAAAGGTTGAACACGCTTTACAAACGGCAACTTACAAACGCTATTACTATTCTTGCCAGACGTTAAAAAAATATTTCGTCAAGGTGAAAGTTAATCAAATTGAAACAAAAGACATCGAAAAGTTTGTCGTTTGGCGATGCGGTCAGACTTCCCAAAAGACAGGCGCGAATATCACCCGCGAAACGGTCAATCACGAATTACTAACCGTCAAAATGATTTTCAACCGCCTTATTAAATCTAAAATCCTGCGCGATAATCCGGCGCAAAACGTCAAGAGGCTTTCCGAAAACGAAAGACAGTTTTACGTTTTAACCTTTGATCAGGAAAAGAAATATCTTTTTGCGAGTCCGCAACCTCTGCAAGACGTGGCAACCGTGATGCTTGAAACGGGTATGCGATGTGGTGAAGTGTATCGCCTTCGCCGTCAAGACGTTTATTTAGAAAAAGGCTTTCTGAAGGTGGTTAAAGGTAAAACAAGGTCGTCTGTCCGCAACGTGCATTTGTCGGAAAAAGCAAAATCAGTTTTGAGTTATCGAATAAAAAAGTTCAAGGGCGAAAATCTTTTTCCGCAAGGTGATAAAGACTTTGCAAAAACAACGATGAGTTTAGACAAACAACATCTTACGACAATCAATAATCTAGACTTTAAGTTCCGGCTTTACGATTGCCGGCATACCTTTGCAACCAGAGCCGTCGAAAATGGTGTTGACCTTTTAACACTTTCGCAGATTTTAGGACATTCGAGTTTAAGAATGGTGGTGCGTTATTCACATCCGAGCGAAAAATTCAAAGCTGATGCAATAAAGCGAATGGAAAAATCAAAAATTGAAAGTAAGGCAAAAGCAGTCTAAACTGTAAAATTCAAACCAAACGGTTACATTTTCAGATACAGTAACCTTTTCAACTCTTTCGCTTGCCTCTGTAACTTAAGTAAAATTAAGCAGTTACGCAATAACAAATAACAGATTCCGATTAAGTGATAGTGCATTTTTTGCTATTCGAGTTAGATTATTATCCGAAAATGTGAAACTTAATAATTTTTAGTTTATTTCAAAGCAGTTTGCAGTTTGTCTAACGCGCCTTCGAGAATCGAATCTTCACGTGCAATGCAGATTCGCATATACGAATCCCAATCGTCGGAATCTGCAAACGCGCTTCCGGGAACGCCTGCGACGCCCGCTTTTTCCATCAGCATTTCGTTGAATTTTAGCGCGTCGGAAAAATCTTCTGGAATTCGCGCCCAGATGTAAAATGCCGAGCCGGAATTATAAATATCGAAACCGAGTTGGCGCAAAGTGCCAGAAACAAAATGATGTTTTGCGTCAAATTTCTGCCGCAAATTGTCATAATAATTTTCATCACGCATCAAAACACGAGAAAGTGCTGCTTGTAGAGGCGTTGCGGGACAAACGTAAATGACATTCGCCGCGTTGTTTACCGGCGCGATGAGTTCGCCTTTACCGAAAGCATAACCGAGTCGCCAGCCGGAAATGTTCCAGGATTTTGAAAAGGAATTGACCGTAATTGTTCTTTCCCACATATTCGGCAAAGTGGCGATTGGAATGTGCGGATTTTCGCCGGTTACATAATGTTCATAAACTTCGTCGGATACGCAAAGCAAATCGAATTCTTTGCAAACATCCGCAACCGCTTCGAGTTCAATTTGCGTCATCACTTTTCCGCTTGGATTCGCGGGCGTGCAGACAATAATTGCTTTTAACGGAAACTCATTTCGATTTATCAAGTCTTTGCAGCGCGCGCGCAAAGCGTCCTTTTCAAACGTCAATTCCGCGTTCAAATTGAAGGTTTCGGTTTTGCCACCAAATTCTTCGATAATTCTTCGGTGATACGGATAATACGGCTCAAAAACGAGCGCGGATTTGCCGCGCAGATAGCTTTGCGCGATGCCGATTAGCGCGCCTGTTCCGCCGACAGTTATCATCAATTCAAGCGGTTTTGCATCAATATCAATTTCGATTCCGTTGTATTTTTTGATTTTTTTCGCAACTGCTTTTCGCAAATTTTTATCGCCTTCCGAACCGCCATAATGATTCTGGCTGGCGGCAATAATCTCAAAGGCTTCCTTTGCAAGTTGCGGGTCAATCTGAAGTTCTGATTGACCTTGCACAAGATTTCCGCTCGGCGGAACGAGGCGCGTA
>MWVV01000185.1_pt1 | contig 22219 bp, 18 predicted proteins | sample 1047281 | NCBI WGS metagenome assembly MWVV01 (sample SAMN06349986, study PRJNA376086) | soil metagenome | isolation source: PT-2 sample Antarctic (ecotone) soil | place: Antarctica | collected 2015-01-13 | reverse complement strand
TTCGAGACACCTTTGCCGGTGATTTTTTCCGCAGCCGCGTCGAGCCGTTGCGCCAGCACGGAAAACGCTTCGCTCACGCGCGCGTAATCATCATCATTCTTACTCTTAGTCTTTAAAGAAGTCTTAGGGTGTTCGTAAGTATCTTTGTTTTCAATGCTATTGCCCCCTACACCTACACCTACTTTCTGTATGGAGGGACCACCAAGTTTCTGTATGGACGTAGGTGTAGGTGTAGGTGTAGGTGTAGGAACTTCTTCCGGAACAAAAATTTCGTAATTTGAGCCTTCGTTGTCGCCTCGGACCGATGTCTTTTTTATCAGTCCGGCAATCTTTTCCAGATAAGTCAGGTGTTTTACCAAAGTAACTTCGCTGACGTCGGCAAAAGCCATTAAATCATTACGGGTAATTTTTACAATTCTTTTAGGAACTATCGCGCCGCGGGTTAACCGGTACAACGCCATATACGTTTTCTGGCTGGTTCCTCGAAATATCTCCGGCTTAATCGAATTAGCTACTTTCGTAAAATTCCTTTCCGGTGAAATAGGTGTAGGGGTAGAGGTAGGTGTAGGGGTAGGTGGGGGAGGTTCTTTCTCAATAATTTCGAGTTTTGCCCGCTCGATTTCCGCTTCTCGTTTCTGCTCGCTTTGTTTCCAAAGCTGTGTAAAAGGAGAGGCGTTACTCATAAAGCCACCTCGGACAGCGCGCTTTGAACGTAATCAGTCGGAATATGTTCCATACCGCCGATTTCTTTCATTTTGAATAAAAAGCCGCAAATTTTTAGGATGGAGCGTGGAACGCCATGCGATTTCTGATGAATCGCCGCCATCACTTCAGACGAGAAGGGATTATCAATTTCAAAATAATCACACCGCTTTTGAATCACTTCATGCGCTTCGTCAAGCTCAAGCGGCATAAGCGTCGAAGTGGTAATAATTCGGGATTTTAGTGCGCGGTTAACTTTTCGATTCAGAATGCTTAAAAGTTCGACTTGCCCGGCAATAACAATTTGGACAAGCTTCTCGGTATTAGTTTCAAAGTTTAATATGGCGCGCAGCAAATCGAGCTGTTTGTTGTTCAAATCCTGCGCTTCGTCAATGAAAATAATGACGTTTCTTTCAGCGGCGTTTTCAGCGACAAGAAACTGCTGAAATTTCTTTTGCTGAGACTGCATCGAGCGCGCCGATTCAATTCCGAAATCTTCCGATATTGATTTCAACATCGAAAAAGGGGAAGGGAAGTTTGGCATCGTGATTAGAATGGCGTTGCAGTCTTCGCGCGAAAAATACTCGGAAAACAAAAATCGCAGAATCGTGGATTTGCCGAAACCGATGTCGCCGATGATAGATGTTAGTCCTTGCCGGGTGTCTATAACGTAACGCGCTTTGTTAAGGACAGCGCGCAGGGAATCAGTTTGATAAAGCGAATTCGGGTTCGGACCGGTGAAAAAGGGTGTCAAGCTTTTAGCCATATTGCTATGATTATAATCTAAAAGTGAAGAAATTACAACTAATTACACACAAAAAAGTGGAAAATTGAGTTCTATTTCTTCGCTTTTGTAATTGGCAGACAACTACAGCCTGAGGTTTGTTACTAAATTTTATGAAGGGAAATTATTTTTCGATTGCAGGCAAATCATACTTTCCCACCTTGACAATAAGTAACAAATTTGTTACTTTAGATATTATGAAAGTTCGGGAAATAATTAAGCTGATTGAAAAAAACGGTTGGGTTTTGGCGAGACAAAAAGGAAGCCACAAAACATTTACGCACCCGACAAAAACGGGCATCGTTACCGTTCCCGAACACGGCGGCGACATTCCAATCGGAACGCTGAATTCAATCCTAAAACAGGTAGGATTAAAAAGAGGTAAATAATATGAAAAAAATAGATGTCATTATCGAAAAAGGGGAAAAAGAATTCTGGGGACGAATCGAAGGTTACGATTTTCTGCCCGTTACGGTCGCCAAAAATATCGCGGAAGTTTTAGACAACTTAAAAATGCTGATTGCCGATTATATTGAAAACGAGGGGCAAAATGATAGGCAGTGGAAAAACTTTGGCGCTGATAAAATCGAATTTAATTTGCATTACGACTTGCGGGCGTTTTTCGACGAATACGATTTTCTAAGCGTTTCGGGAATCGCCCAAAAAGCGAAAATCAACCGCTCACTACTTGGGCAGTATGTAAAAGGCATAAAGCATCCTTCAACCAGGCAAGCGAAAAAGGTTGAAGCAGCCGTTCACGAATTGGCGCAAAAAATGAATCGAATTTCGCTTGTCGGTTCGACTTTGGAACGAAGATAAAAGCAATGGACAAAGAATTATTCGACGAACTGAAAGAATCCGCTAATCAGGCGCTTGAACACGCGCAGGGCAAAAGAACCGATTTGCGCACGACGGTTCTTCCGAAGCCGCTGGCAAAGATGAAGGGAAAGGAAGTCGGCAAATCTTCATCGCCGCGCGACGTTTTAGCATTTTTGATGGAGCAACATGAATTAAAACAAAAAGACCTAGTTGATATTTTTAGCTCATCCGGGACAATCTCGCAGGAATTAAGCGGCGCTCGGGAAATCAGCAAAGCGCAGGCTAAAGCTCTCGGTGAAAAATTCCGCGTTTCGGCTGAATTGTTTATCTAGAATCAGAAGAATCTGCACATCTTACTCAATGCCGCACATCTTACTCAATGAATGAGAGGTCCGATAATACGCAGCTTTTATGTTTGCGTTTGCAGACCTATGCACATCAATTTGTAGAGTTAGACGTGTAATGTTACATTAGGGATGGAATTTGAGATTTTTCGGATTTTAAAGGACCGAAGAGACTTAGATTTTACAATTTTACCGCAGTTGAATCTTTTTAGATTGGCTGCCAAATGCACCGAGGAAAACAATTCCAGTGCTTTGGCAGCCTTTTTTATTTTTTTAGACGAATGGAGACAAACCTATGAAAAACGAATCATTATCGGCGGAAAATCCCGACCTCCTGCGCGAAGGACGCGCCGCCCAATTCATTGGCGTTTCGCAGATGACGCTGATACGCAAAAGAAGAAACGGGGAGGTTTCATTTTATCAAATAGGCAGTCGTTGTTTGTACAGCAAGGAGAATCATCTTCTTCCCTACTTGGAAACGTGTGAAAAAAAAGCGAAAAAAACTGACGATGGGGGTGAAAAATGATAGCCGCAAACGATGAACGCGCCGTCTCGTCCAAAGAAGGCGCATTCCAAGTAAAAAATTCTACCAACCGCGAAACGAATTATATCAAGCAAATTCAAAATTTGAAAACCGGCGCGGCTTTACCTTTCATACTCCACCCATTGACCATAAAAAAACTACGCGAGCAGCACGGTTTTTCAAGCACCGACATTAAAGAAATCGAGGATTTCATTTTCCGAGATGTCGAAAAAATGCGTGATTATAAAATCGTCGCCCGCGCGCCCGCGCAACTTTGCAGACAGCTCGGAGAGATGGGCGCGCGAGACGATAATACCGGATTCGTTTTGCGTTCCCGAACACAAATTATGGGAGGGTCAATGCAATGACGCCCCAACCAACGACCGTAAAAATTGATGCTGATGCAATCCGCGCCGATTTTGAAGCCTTAGCATCCGAACCCGCTCGAATCGTCGAAAACGAAGATGAGTTGAACAAGTTTGAGAAAATCGGCTTTACTTACGGCGAGCTTATCAAACTCGAACTTCCGCCGCGCGAGGAAATTATTTTCGGACTCGGACGCGGCGAAGCAGGCTTGTTTAATGCCGTCAATAATGCGGGAAAAACCACTGTCTTGAGGAATTTGATGATAAGTCTGGGAATCGGCAAGCCGTTCCCGCCGTTCGGTAATTTCTCGCTACCAAAGCGCGTCGCGTTTCTCGACTTTGAAGACACGCTGTCTTTCCTTCGCCGGGATTTGAGCATAATGCTTACTAACTTCTCCGACATGGAGAAATCCCGCTTTAACGACAACGCCTTGCTTATTTGCGAATACGCCGACGGGCAAGGCGAAGACCTGAACTTATCCAAGCTCAATCATCTGGCAGTGCTGACGGAAAATCTGATTAAATTCGCGCCGGATTTAATTATCGTTGACACGATTTCAAGCGCCTTTCAGATACGCGACGAAAACAATAACGCCGAAGTCAGGCGCTTCATAATGCGCCCTTTGAAGCAATTAGCCAAAGATGTCGGCGCGGCTGTCATCGCCACGCACCATATTGGCAAACCAAAGAGTGAAGAAGGGCAAACCAAAGAGGCGAGCTTTCGCGGGCGCGGCGCTTCGAGCTTTGCGGATATGGCGCGGCTCGTTCTGAACCTGGAAAAAGATAGTGTTGACCAAACCGTTACTTTGGTTTGCGCCAAAGTCAAAGGCGCGAAATTTACCGACCTAAAACTAAAACTTAACCAGGAAACCCGTTGGTTTGAATCGCAAGGCGAGTGCCGGGAAGTTACCAATTATTCACTCTTGATTGAAATGTTTGCCGACGGCAGAGAGTATTCGACCAAGGATGTCGTCAGCGAGTTTGACGGCGTAATGTCGGTTAGAAATACCAAATCTTATTTGAATAAAGCCGTCGAAAATGGCGACTTAAAGAAGGTCAGGCACGGGATTTATCAAAAGGTTTTTGATTGGAGTAGTTCCAAAAAAGATTGAAAGTGCAAAAGTGCAAACCCTTAATGAATTGCATTATTGCACTTTCAAATTAAACAAACAGTCTTTTGACCAAAGTGCAGAAATGCAACCCCTATACAAGTTGCACTTTTGCACTTTCCGAAAAATATGATTCAGCTCGAAACATATCGCGGCACAAAATCCAGGCATACTTGCCCGCAATGCGGCAAGCGGCACGAATTTGCGCGCTTTATTAACACTGATACCGGCGAATACTTGGCGGATAACGTCGGCATTTGTAATCGCGCTTCAAGATGCGGTTATCGTTACACAGCGAAGCAATACTTCGCCGACAATCCGACCGGCTCAAAATTTCAATCGGCGACCAAACAAATAAATGTGAACAATTGTTCGCGGCAAACCATAAATGCTGAATCTGCGCTTATGGTTGACTTCATCGCGCCGGAACATCTTAAAGCGACACTTGGCAATTACGACCGAAACGCCTTTGTGCAATTTCTTTTTGACCTTTTACCTGATGATGCCGACGAAATCCAAGCCGTCTTGAAAATGTATTTTGTCGGAACTTACGACGATTACACCTGCTTTCCGCAGATTGACCGCCTTAACCGCGTCTGCAAAGCAAAGCTAATCAGATTCAACCGGGCGACGGGCAAACGGCTCAAAGGCGATTTTGACACTTCGTCTTTGGTTAGGAAGCTAAAACTAAAAGAAGATTTTAATTATAAACAAATCTTCTTCGGTGAACATCTTTTGCCGAAATATCCGGATAAACCGGTTGCCGTCGTCGAAGCGGAAAAAACGGCAATCATCGCCAGTCTTTGTTTTCCCGAATTTGTTTGGCTCGGTAGTAATTCTAAAACTTGGCTCAAAACCGAAAGGCTCAAACGACTCGGACAACGGCAGATTGTTCTTTACCCGGACGCGGACGGCTTCGAGCTTTGGCAATCAATCGCCGCAGACGCACAAAGGCAAGGCTCGACTATTAAAGTATCAAATCTGATTGAAAGCCACGCCACAATTGAGCAGAAAGCAAACGGCTATGACTTGGCAGACTATTTAATAAACCAGCAAGCCGAAATAAATCAAACCAATGATTTTATTGATAGATATAACGCAAAGCTCGCAACCGTTTTAAGCGGCGATTTGAAATGGGATGTCGAAACGATACTTGACGAGCAAAAAGCGATTGCCATTTATAACGGATTGAGCGAAGCCGAAGCCGAAAGAATATGCACACAGCCGGAAAACCTGCGAAGCGTGGCTTTGAGCGTCTGAAAAGACATAGCAGAGTAAGGCTCAGGCAATAAAAACGGCTCTACGATGCGAGCGAAAATAAGAAAATGGAAGATTTGAAAAAAACAAACGGGGAAATTATCACTACACCCCTTAAGTAATGATAAGGGGTGTAGTGATAAATCTTCAGCGCAGTTATGTAGTAACAATAACGAAAGGAGTTTGAAAAGAATGTCTAGAAAATGCTCTATTTGCACTAACGCTTCGACCGGCGCCGTAAATACACTGGTTGCTGATGGTATATCTTTTCGCGTCATATCGCGTCAATTGCTTGGCGACGAAAAACATCACGATTCAATTCGACGGCACGCGGAAAACTGCCTCAAACTCGAAATACAGGCTCTTATCAAGGCAAAGCGCCTTAATCAAGCGGTTAACCATTACGAGGAGATTTGCGAGCAACTCTTGTTTGCCAAAGAATTGCGCACCGCCGCTCGCGCATTCTTATCCGACCCTGAAACTAACCAAATTGCCCTTCTGCCGCGCGCAGATGAAGTTACGGTAATCTATGAAGATTATTCAGATACCAATTCACGCGGGGAACCGAAAAGAAAAAAAGACTCGCTTTCTAACCTTTTGACGCACGTCGCTGCCGCTGTCAACATCAAAGGCGTGCAGGCAATAATCAAGCACGTTGATATTCGCTCGTTTGCGCTTGACGCCATCCGCACCGCTGATGTTGTTTTGGATAAAATCGCCAAATTAGAAGGGCTTTATACAAAAGAGCGCGAGAATCAGGATAAGCTCGCCAATACCGTCCGCGCCGTCGTTGACTGGCTCACCGATTACCCGCAGCAGAGAGAACGTCTCGATGACGTGATACGGGATTTCTCGCGCGGGCGCGTCGTGGATGCCGACGAGTTGCGCGAAAAAGTATTGGAACAACTTGACGGCATTCACTAAATTTTGTTTTTGATTGAAATGGTTTCCGTCGTACCGAAAACGGAAATATCCGATGCGACATGGTATTTAGCGGGCAGCATCACCACTTCGTTATGCTCGCTGCGCGCTAAAAAATCCTGCAAATGCGCCAGACTGTAGTTAACTTCTCTGCCGTTGTAGCGGTAGTAATTGATGCGCCCCGCTTTCCGATACTTTTGCAGGCTGTAAATCGAAACCTTGAGAATTTCGGCGGCTTCCGTTTCGGTAAAAGCGAGCGTTACGCCATCGCGCGCATATCGCTCGAAAACAGGCGTTATTATGCCGAGAATGACACGCGCGATTTTGTCGGCTAATTCCGCCGCGAATTTTTCCCAGGCTGAATCAATTTCGGTTTTCATATTTGCACAGCCATAAGTTATTAAATCAAGCTGGAAATGTAAAGCTAAACCCTTGTCAACCATTAATTTACAATACACCTGAAACGGTGTAATATATAAACAGTTTTCGTATAGAAAACACCTCTTGAGTTTGACAATTTTACCGCAGTTTAATCTTGTGAGATTGGCTGCCAGAAAGCGTTTAGAGAACAACTCCGAACGTCATTTGGCAGCCTTTTTCTTTTGGAGTTGGTATTGCAGCATTCCACCAAGTAAAAGGTGAACGATAATTTTAAGCTGACCGAAGGCAAGGAAAATAAAATGTTAACACGCACAGCAAAACGACCTTCTGATAAGGATGAGCAGCAAAGACGTAAGCCAGTTATGGCGGCAAATATTGAGCAACCGCGCGCCGTCCGTCCGATGAATATCGGCATGCCGGATGTTCCTTTAACTAATGCGCGCCCGGAACTGGCGCAGGTGGCGCAAGTGATGCCCGCCCGACCTGTCTATACGGACGACGGTTATCTGAACAACAATCTGAATGTTCCTTTGACACCCGCGCGCGCCTCGATTGCCGCCATCTCTGGCGAGCCTGTGCGCCGACCCGTCTATACTGACGACGGTTATTTGAACAATAATCTGAGCATCAAGCCAAGTCCTGAACGTATTGCGGCATTTACCGCGCCCGCGCCACCGTCATCAGATGCGCTGGACGTACATGTGCCGCAGCGTCCGCGTGATGCTGCGGGAATTCCGCTTGACGAAAGCCCGATGGAAAAGCACGAACGCTTGCGGCTCGGTTTTGACGCTTTACAAAAACGCGGCGCGCGCAAAGACCACGATTCGCCGTTTCTCAATATCATAAAAGGTATGGGAATCCGCGCGCTGCAGGGTTTTAATTCGACCGGCGGCGACTTGAAAAACAGGCTCGCCGGAGCGCTTGGAGGCAGCATCGAAGGCGGCATTGAAAATGGCATCACCGGCAATATGGACGAGAAAATGATGTTCGAAAAGCACTTGGACGAACAGCGCGCCGGAGTGGACGAAGCGGCGAAAATGGTTCAGCAAAGTCAATCTCTGGAAAGTGCGGCGTATGACAACGCTATCAAAGCGGCGCGACCCGCAGCCGATGCAGCCGACAGAAAACAAAAATTAGCGATTGAACAGGCAAAGATTCAATCGCGGTTCGATTTGGAAACACAGCGCCAGATGAATCGAACGGAAATGCAGCGCCAAAAAGACGAAAAAGAAGGGAAAAACTGGAAACCTATCACTCAAAACGGCAAGGTTTTCAAGCAATATGACGACCATCAGGAACCGCTCATAAATTCCGCCACCGGCGAACAGGAAGTCGATTTACTGAATATGCCGATTGAAACGACTTCCGAAAACGGCGCCGCCGGATACGCCAAATTCGGGGAGATTCTGAGCAGCGATGCCACGAAAGCGTATCGTCAACAAATGTTTGAATGGGGCGCAACAAAAGAAAACGCAGGTATTGGCGCGGATAACGCAAAAACCGGGCAGGAGTATCAAGCGGGCGTCTCGGAACGGGCTGCTAAAATTCAGGGCTATGAAGCCGAGCAGCGCGGATTGATTGACGAGCAGCAAAGATTACAAGCAGCGGGCGACGGCATACAAGAACAAATCGCGCAGCTTGGTGCTAATACGGAGTTATCTCCCGACGTGCGCGCTGCAAAAATCGCCGACCTTAACAAGCAGTTGGGCGACGTTGAAAACAAGTTCGGCGCTGCCAAACTAAAATTCACCGAACTCGAAGGCAAAAAGAATCTTCCGATGCCTGCGCCCCGTGCATTGCGACCGGCGATAAATGCGCCGAAAGCGGCAGCAGCAGCAAGAAAAACCGTACCTGCAAGCAAAGACCCTTTGGGACTATTTCGGTAAAGGGAGTTTAACAAATGCCAGTAGATGACAACAAATTACACGTTACCGATTTTGCGCAGAAAATAAAGCAGAAATATCCGGATTACGCTTCAGTTGACGACGCTGATTTGGTTGAACGTATCGTGCGCAAACATCCGACTTATGCCGACCAGGTGGATTTGCCGCAGGATTTCCGTCTTCTTCATACCACAACCGGACACCCTAAGATTGACGATATTTATGAACAAGCAGGGCGCGCGGCGGGCGTTGACCCGAATCTTCTTCTCGAACAGGGCAGAAACGAAACCATCGGTTTTAAGCCCGACGTAATGTATGGCAGGCAGGATTCACCGAAAGCGGCGAGAGGCGCCGGCCAGTTTATGGCTGGCACGGCGCCGAAATACGGTTTGCGTGTGGACGGCGAAACGGATGACCGCACCGACCCGGTTAAATCCATTCACGCCCAAGCCCGGTATATGAAAAAGCTGCTCAATGATTTCGGCGGTGATGAATCTCTGGCACTTGCCGGATACAACGCGGGAGAATACCGCCAGAGTCTAAAGAACGGCAAAATACCAAATATCCCCGAAACTCAGAAATATGTAAAAAGCATCGGCGAAAATTTAAGCGCGTCGCGTGCGAAAGGAAGCGGGACTTTGCGTTCCCTGGTGGGTCAAAACCAAACACCGCCACCGCCAACGGATGTTCCCCAAATTCCAGACACGCAAAGCGTAGAAACTCCGCCAGCCGACCGCGCCGCACTGCGCGACGCGCTGCAAAACGATTTGGCGACATCGAAAGTGCCGTCTGTTCGCCAGAACATTCAAAAGCAGCTGCGCGCGATGGACGACGAAGACAGGGCAAGCTCGTCTGCTTCAGCAGCAGTGCCGTCGCCGCCACCGGACGATGTTGCGAATGCGCCTGACAACGCCAATCCGCCGCAACCCGGTACCAACCTTACCTATTTGCAGCACAACGGCAAAACGTATCTCAAGGTACGCGACGGCGCTAATCCGAATGAGATGGTTGTCCGCGACATATCCTTAGATAAGGGCGGAATTAAGGTTGCGGTAAAAAGCGATAGGGGTTACCAGCTGTTTGATGAAAACGAGCCGCGCACGCCGCCCACAACAGCAGTAGCAGCAGCAGCAGCAGCACCGTCCCCCGCCTGGCTGGCGGGTAAAACAAAACCCGTCACAGCAATTACCGACGCGGCGGTTCAAAAGAATTACAACGACCTGCTTAACAAATACGGGTTAGCCGATACCGAAGAACGCCGCCAGCGCGCGCTCGAAGGAACGCCGCTGACCACGCAGGAAACCGCCGCGCTCGAAAATTTAAGCAACGTCCAATCTCAACTTACACCTGAGAAACCGCCTATAATAAATCGCCCGATCGCACAATCCGTTGCAGGATTGCCAAATCCGAAACTTCAGCGACCGGCAGGCAAAGCCGATAGCGCCGCGCCTCAATACGATTTTGAAAAAACCGGCGTTCTGAATCTAAAAGACGGAACTCAGCTCAAGGTTTCGGGTGACCGCGAAGGATTAAAGCCGGGCGAGTTTCGCCTATTCTCGGAAGACGGAACTAGATTCGTCTTCAATCCAAAAGCCGAGGGCGACCAGTTCAAACAGGAAGCGGCGCTGCATGTCACGCCGGAAGAAGTCTCAAAATTTACCGACGCCGAATTTACCGTTGACACCGAACACACCCCTCCCGGAATGGATAAGGGCGAATATGTATTCAGGCAGGCGGCTCGGCTCGCTGGAAACAAACTCGTCGGACGCGAGCTGTCGGACGCAGAAGTTAATGCGCTCGCCGATTATCAAAAGGCGGCGCGGGGCGCATTCGTGTTCGGACTCGAATCAAATAAACCCGTCACTGAAATCGAAGGCAATAAATACACTTTCACCAAAGAAGGTTTTGCCGAAGCACAAAAGGTTTTAGAACGATTGAAAATAAAGTCAATCGCGGATTTACGGCGAAACGACGACACGGCAATTGAAAATAACATTACTTCACGGGCTGACCTGCTTCGGTCAGACGAAGCGAACATTGGCGCGGTTGAAGAATCCAACAAAGAGTATGCTGACGCTGCGGATGAACTGCGCCGTGACAAAAACGGAACTCTGCTTGATCCGGTTGGTTATGCGGCGCGCTACGTCGGAAACAAAGCGGGTGAACTTATCACCGGCAAATCGAGCGACCCGACACCCGAAGAAATCGAAGCGTCCGTTGCCGCGCAGCACCGAGGGGCATTAACTAAAGAAGAATATGCCACCGAAAGCGCGGCGGCGAAGAAGATGGAGTCAAACGGACTCGCCGGAAACCTTGTACAGGGCGTCGGTGGTTTAGGCGGCGCGGGAATTTTCAAAACATTTGCGGGAGTGCTGCGCCCGTTTGCGGCGTTGGGAATTGACGGCGGCGCATATGAAAGCACGCTCAAGCAGATGCACAAATTGGAAGTGCAGGGTTCGCCAACTGACCCAGAAAGTGAAAACTTCGCTCAAAAGGGCGTGCGCTGGGCGGGCGCAACAGGAGTCGGTTTAGGAAAACTCGCCATAATGGTTCGCCTCGGCGGGGAAGCAGGGTTAAGCGAAGCTGCGGCGCCCGTCGTCGCCTTCGGTGTTGACGCGGTGTTTGATTCGTTAGGAAGCGGCAAATCCGTTGCGACAGCAGTCAGAAACGGCGAAAAAAACGCGCTCGTCGGCGCAGTTTTAGGCGGCGCGGGTCAACTGTCAAAGATTGTCGAGCGCGGAGTATTTGCAAAAACTCTTTCGGCAGAAGCAACCGAAGCACTCAAAGGATTAACTCCAACAGAAATTTCCGCGATCAAGGCGGGCGCGATGCGTGTTGCCCCTGAAATCCGCAATGCGTGGCTTTTAGCAAAAATTGCGGGGACAGGAACAAGGGTCGGCGCTGTGGCGGGCGGAACGCTCGGCGCGGAATTAGCTTCAGGAACAAAACCCAAAGATGCTTTAGACGCCGCCGCGCAGATGGTCTTGTTTGATTTGGGGATGCACCACGGCGCGGGCGGCATAAAAGCGCTCTCAGGCAAAGTCGTGCGCGTTTGGAAGGACGGCAAGTTCGCCGATTACGCCGTTCGCGGCAAAGACTTCTTTCGCTACGAAAAAGTTCCCGAAGGTGCGGTGGATGCCGAAGTCGTTACCGACCCGCAGAGCGAAGCGTATCAACGAAGCGAAACCGCGAAAGATGTAACGCCGCAACCGCAGCGTCATGCTGAACAGCCGATTGCCGAACAGCAGTCGCCACAAACTTCAGAAACGCAAACGACTCTCAACAGCGGAAACCGAATCGGCGAAACGACCGCTGCTCCGCTTTCTGACGTACCAGTGCGGCAACAATCTCAGCAATCACTGACGCCTCCTAAACCGGAAAGTGAATTTACAATCAGCAGGCAGGTTGCCTCTGTTCTACAACCTGATTCTCCGAGAAGCGCGGTTTTAATCACTGATGATTCGCATCTCGATATTATCCCCGAATCGGAGCAATCGAAGTTTGCGCTGGTTCCAACCAGTCAGGGTGTGCTGCTCGTTAGTAAAGAGAAAGCCGCGGCGCAATTCGGACTTGACTCTAACGCTAAAATTGCTGATTACGTTCACGGGAACGGTTTTGAATCCCTTACCGGTAAAGCCGAACCCGTCGGCGATACTTCGGATGGAATGGCGGTCAGAAGCGAAGATGCGAAAGGACGCGAGCCGTCTACTACCACACCGGAAACAGCACCTGCGCAGATGCAAACCGACAAAACGCATTTCGGCGAGGGCGAAGCGGCAAATCAGGAGATTTTACCGCGAGCGGAAGCTTCTCAGGTTCCTAATGAGCCGCTTCGCCCGGTGCAAACAGCCGAACGTCCTAATATCGCCGAAGAGTTGAATAATTTCGCTGCATCCTCCTCCGCTGAACCTGTAAGCGGCAAGCTGGCGGCGCGCGAACCGTCTGCTGATGCGGCGACTACAGTTCAACCGAGAAAAACGTCTCTCGAAACGGGCGATAAATTCAGTTTTCCGAATAACCCGGAAATCTTTGAAGTGCTGCCTGCCGGAAAGTTTCAGAACAAGGGTTTTTATAAACTGAAAAACATCCAAACCGGCGAGATTGCGGACCGCCGCTTACCGGCTTTGGTGATTGCCAATAAATTAAATTTTACCGGGAGCAGCAGCGACGAACAATCGCCAGTTATCGAGCCATCTGACGAAATTCTGTTTGCGAAACCGACCAGACTGGGCAGACAAATAAAAAGTTTCGTTCAAAAGGCTCAAAACGCGAAGGGCGACCCGCCGAACGATATTTTAGAGCTTGGCGAAGTAACGCCGGAAACCGCCGCGAAAATCAAAGACGCGACCGGATTAGACGCGACCGGCTTTACTCATATTCTGGACATTCCGAATGTGCGGCACACCTTCCGGCAACACGGCAGTCCAGCCACCGAAGAACCGCGCGGTCACGTAGCGATTACAGAGGATGATTTTACTTTGATTCCGGAAGTCGTCAGAAACCCCGACACGGTTGAAAGAGGCGATTTAACACGAAGAAAACGTCTTGAAACAATTGTCTACTCAAAAAGATTTAACGGAAATGTCATTTATGTTGAAACGGTCCGGCAGGGGAAAAAGAATCTGGCGATTCAATCGCTTCGTAAAACAAAAGCGAAATCGGCAGCGCCCCCAGTCACTAACGTCCAAAACGTAGCGCCGAAAAATTCGACGGGTATAAATGCTGACGCTGCCGATAATGAAGATTATAACCCAGATTCAAAAGGAAATGAACCGCAATATACCAGAGCTTTCGGCGGCGGCGGCGATGAGCAGCAGCATTCATTGCTCGAAGCGCACCGCGAAAAATCACTCGCCAAAGATATTGCCGCCTTTTCCGACCGCTACGGCGAATTGAAAGACGGCGAGGCGCGCGGCGAGTTTAACCGCGAAATGACCAAAGCGGCAGTCATAAAACCGGACGGCAATGTTTTATCGCTCAATCCTGAGGCTGGCGAGCTTCTCCGGCAGGCGCATCAGAATGCTTTCGGAAAGACGCTCGCGGACGGATTTTTGGGCGCATACCAGAATCCGCGTCACACGGAAATGGCGCGCGAAGCGCTTGGGTATCTGCTGCCGATGGACGCGGCGCACAAGGACGTTTCGCGGGCGCTCCTCGCGCAGTTTGATAAAGCAATAGCAGCAACGCCGCACCGTGACACGCGGCTTATAATAACCAACGCCGATGCACCTTTCGGACTCAAAAAAGCTCATCAGGAAGAACTGTCTCACCAAGTTAATGAGCGCAAAGGATTAAAACAGCAAGTCGCTGTTCAGGCCGTTCCTAAAACCGCCGAAGGGCGCGCATTTCAAACGCATCTTCAGCAAGGCGATTACCATGGCGCGTCCGATGAGCTTGCCGGAAAAGAAGTCGGCGCTAAATCGTGGCTCGACGATGCCGATGCCGTTACTATGTTGGGCGCGAAAAACATTGACGCTGTTAAAAAGGTAAGAGATTCTATTCTTGACGAATTTCTTGATAACGGCATAGACTTTGACGACATCGCAGCAGACATATCCGAAATTTCAGAATCTGCCAAAAGGCACATTGAAGATTATGCAAAACGAAACAAACTCCAAAGAGAGCGCGAAAGCAGAACTAATGGAAATACTGAAGAATTTAACCCCGCAACAACAAAATCGTCTGATTTGGACGGGACAGGCGAAACAGCGTTACGGCAAGGAAATCGGAATGACAGCCTTGAGCCTGTTCGACGAGAATCCCAACATCGAAGAAGAAGATTTCTGGAAGCAGATAGAGGATTCAGCGGGGAAAACCAAAGCCTAGCACCGTATTCAAAACTCGAACTGGCGCGCGCCGATAAATTCCTTAAAGAAATCGGATGGGGCGAGGGGGGCGACGACGAACCTCTCTACGCGCGCGCCCCCTCTGCTGCGCCCGGACAGCGAAATCTCATTCGCCGCGTTGTCGCCAAAGCCATCTGGAACGGGCGGCAGACTTCCGTTTTAGACACCGTGACCGCGCTCAGACGTGCCGGACTTTTAACCGGCGTTAAAACTCACTTACGGAACATTACCTCAAACACCGCTTTTCAACTGACCGAAGAAGCGCACCGACCGATAGCCGCTCTAGTTGATATAGCGACATCAGCTTTTACCGGCGAGCGCACAGTGCAGAATCTGTCACCAATCGCCGTCGCCAAATCGTTCCGCGCGCTTGTCTGGAAGGATGATGCAATCAAGGCAATCGGACGCGAGAACGGCGTGCGGACAGCGTGGCAGATAATGCTTCACGGCGACACGCAGGCGAATCTCGCCAAACAGCAATTGTCCGAACTGCGGTCGGGCTTTCCCGTCCTTGACGCCTATGCCGCGCTTGTTTTCCGCTCGCTCTCTGCTGAAGATGCCATCTTTAAGGTCTATTCGGTGCGCCGGAGTCTGGAAGAACAGGCAACGGCGCTTGCTAAAACCGAAGCGCGTCAAAATAAATTGCCCGCAGGAGTGTCGTGGCGCGGGCGGCGCCGGCAGCTGCTTGCCAGCCCGACGCTTTTAATGCAGTCGGAAGCGGTTACGGAAGCCGATTTTATGACCTTCCAGAACCCGAATGTGATTTCCGGCGCGATTCAGGATTCTAAAAACTATCTCAAGAAAAACGCTGGTGCGGGCGGTGCGATTACAAATTTCGCCGTCGAAACGGTGATGCCGTTTGACAAAACCCCGACCAACATCGTTTTAAGAACGCTTGACTACACGCCGCTCGGACTGGCGCGCGCAGGCTCGGCGCTTAAAACGATGGGGGAGCATCGCGCAAAGCACGCGCCCGCCGGTTCGGTCGAAGAAATGATGAACAAGCATTTTTCGCGTATGGAACAGGCGCGATTCGCTAAATCCGTCGGCAGGGCATCGTTGGGCAGCGCGGCGCTGGCACTCGGCATCCTGCTCGCGTCAAAAGGATTACTGTCGGGCATCTATGACCCGTCGGACAAAGAGCAGCAAAGCGAGTTTTTCAGCCGCCGCGACCGCGGCATCGAAAACGGCAGCCTTGATGTTCCCGGCATCGGTCGCTTTTCGATTACGGACACACCTTTGGGCAAGATAATGGCAACGGGCGCGACCATCTTTGAACGTTCGATGAAACCTGCGGCGGCGAGCAAAGCGGGCGACCAGCGAGTAGATATTGCCAAAGACGTTTCTTTCAGTCTGGTAAAAGACCAGCCGCTTCTTTCGACGATTGACGATTACTTCGGACGCAATAAAACAGTTGTCGAGCGGGCGGGCAGCTTACTTTCGTCATTTATTCCGACCATTTTGGGGCAGGCGGCGGAAGCGGGCGACGATAAGGCGCGCGACACGAAACTCAAAGGCAAGCCGTTGATGGACAGACTGCTCGCGCCGTCAATGAAGAAACTGCCGCAAGTGAGAGGCAAACTGCCGGTAGCAGAACGCCCGCGCCCGCCGTTTTTGCGGAACCGCGAACACAGGATATTGAATATGTTCGACCCGCTCAATTCGCGCCCGTCGCAATATCCTAAAAAACCGTAATATCCAAATCTTGTAATGCGGATAACTGTGTAAAATTAGCGCGTCGAAAATTAATGCCTGTCTTGGCATAGAAAAGGCTAAAAATACTACTCAATAAAAGCCGTAAAAGTTGCTAAAGATTCGGCGAAAACATATACTTATTTAGTGCCTGACAATAACCCAAAAGCAGATTTTTGTCTAACTATTGACTACGAAAAAGGTGTCGGCAGTCCGTCCCGCGTGTTTCGGGCGATGTCTGATTTAATTGATGCCTTGCAAGAAACCGACAAAAGTTTAGTCGGCGGAATTGACGCGCAAATTATGCCTATTCTGCTGCTTGAAGACGTTGAAACCGGCTCGGTTCGGGCGTGGTTAAAACAGGCTGTGAAGTCCGTTGACGATGAAGGACTTAAAAAGGGAGATTGGAAACAAGTTCTCGGAAAGTATTTGGTTGACACAAAGTATCTAATCATCAGGTTTTTAGATAAGAAAGTTGACCTAACAGACGCATTGGAACTTGAAAAGCTCGTTAATGAAATCTATGAGCTTTCCGAATCCACTAAAATAAACGACATTCCCGCGTATGAGTCGATTCCCCGCGATAAATTACTCAGCAGTATTGAGAAAATCAATACCGCTCTCGCGCCGCTAAATGACACGGACAAAGCGACGTTTTCAAAGTCTGACGGAGAAACAGCTTCTTTCAATTTGTCTTTATATATTGCGCCGGAAGCCATTTCGGATTTGATTACGTCCGAAAGGTTGGAAACGACCTCAAAAATGATTTTGAAGGTTAAAAAGCCTGATTTTCTCGGAAACTCACAATGGGAATTTAAGCACGATAATCGTATTATCACGGCGCGAATCTTAGACGAGAAATGGCTTGAAAGTTTCCGAAGCGGCGATGTCGTAATCAGACCGGGCGACGCGATTCGGGCAAATGTTTTAATCGAAGTAAACTACGGTTACGACAGAGAAGTCGTATCAACAAATTATCGAATTATCACCGTTGATGAAGTGATTGACATAAACCCGCAACGCCAAACTGTCCTGTTTGAAAAGGAATAACTCTGCAAGATTCTCTGCTCATTTTCTTCAATCGTCGGATTTACCGCATCAGCCCGCTCGAAGATTAAAGCCCAAAGACCTGTCCGAAGTAGGTAGACGGGATTTATTTTGCGGCGCCGCTTTTTGCCGGGACTCTTTCTGTGCCGTAAGGAATTTCGTAGGTTGTATCGCCAAGCGTAAAAGAAATAATCACGCCGTCGGTTAAATCTTCCTTTTTAAAGAACACGACGCCGCCCTTTACATCGTCCTTAAATAAGGTGTGCTTCGGTAGAGCGACGGCTTTGATTACGGACGCTCTTTCTTCGTTCTCACTACGCTGCTGTCCGGCAGCTTCACTTGCGTTGCGCTGTGCCGCGCGGTCGCGTTCGGTGACGGTAATGTCTGCGCGATTGCCGCGATTGTCAGTAATGGTTGCCCTTGATTGCTGCGTCGCCATTCCAGCCAGCATACCCGCCGCTAATAAACGCCACCTGCCGCGGTTCTCTATCTTTTGCGCTACTTCGTCAACAGGGACGGGCGAAAGAGTTTTATTTTTCGGAGCCATTAGCCGCATCGTGAAAGTATCCGGCAAAATTGTCAACGGCTGGTCTGTTTTGTTTCCGATACTTATCAACACGGCAAAGAACTTCTTTTCGACGGTGGTATCTAAACCAATCTCGAAAATTACGTTTTCGTCTTGATATGTAGTTTTTAGTCGGTTGTTATCAAAGAAGTTGTTGCAGCAACCGGCGGGCAGCGACGGACTTCCCCAACGAATAACTTTTTTGGCTGATGCCTTTTCTGAGTCTGTTGATGTCTGGGCGATTGTGCCTATTGCTGTGCAAAAAATTAAGAGTGGAAGTGTTAAGAAAAGTTTTCTCATAGTGTGGAGTAATTTAATATATTTGATAAAATTTTGTAAAGATTTATTTTTTACGCGGTCTGCCGGGCGCTCGCTGCCGGACGGATTCTAAGTCTTTCAGGTAAATCATATAAACATTGGCAAACCTCTGAGCAGCGAGCCTTTCCTGCTTTATAAGCTGCAAAACTCTTTGTCTCGAAATTCCCAATTCTTCTGCCGCTTGTGTTACGGAAAGCAATTTATCTTTTTTCACGAAAACGATTATACCTAAACCATTTTCACTTGACAATAGTTTATAGTTTGATAAAATCTATTGCTAAACGTCAATAGTATTATCAAGTTGGGCGAAGTTATAAAATGACGAGAAACGGGCAAGTTAAAGTCACGATTAAAAATAATTCCGTTACAGTGACGGAATTATTTTCAGGCTGTTCTATTTCATCAGCAGACGGAACAGTTATGTAAAAAGCCGAAAGGCTCAGGAACTTCTACTTCCTGAGCCTTTCTTTACATTCCCTAAAGGAGAATATTTAGCTATGAACAAAATACCACAAAAACAAGCGACCGGAAACATCATTGCAGGTATCGGAGACGCGCGAAACGCGGAGATGTTTCTTGACGACCTGCTTATTGATATGGAGAATGCTGGCGGGCTGGATTGGACGGTCGGCGGCTTGATAATGCTGCTGGGCGCCGTTGCCGATAAGGACGAAGCGCAAAGACGCATCTATGTCGAACGCCTGCAGCGCTTCATCTATGCCCGTATCGACACGCGCCCGAAGAAAACCCTTCCCGCCTACCTGCGGTCTCTGAGAGACTCGAAGGATTCGGGCGGTGACGCAAATATTGCCGACAATGAGTAAAAGTTCAAACCGGTTATGTTTAATGAAACTAAAGAGCGAGTCCAGATTCGCTCTTTAGTTTTTTATCTCAAGCTCGTCGGCATCAGCAATCAAGCGGCGGCACACGCATCAGAACGGAAAAGAAAATTATTCGGCTGTCGTCGTCATCTGATAATGTTTATTATGTCTATAGCGAAGCGGTTTTTATGAAGCCAGCCGGCGCAATAAAAAATAACATAATGCAACATTATCATACGCCTACTTTCGCCTCAGTTATTCCATAACTCATTTCATTTACGGTAAGGATTAGGAATATTTTTTCATCTTTTTATGCTCGTTTCCGGTTGTCTTTTTGATTATTTTCGGTTGATTTCCCCATCATTTCATTTTTTATTTTGTGTTTATTTTGTCCGCTTGTTTGCTCTGTGTCGTCTTTATTTTGTTTGTTTCTACTTCTTCTTGTTAGAGGTGTCTTTTTCTATTTAACGCCGTTTATTACAGGGACACAGGATAGAGCGAACAAATTTTATTTTACAAAATCTGTAAATGCTGTAAATAAAGGAGATAAAATAGCGGCAAAAGTGCGGCAACTTATGCCGCACCTGTGGCAACAGGCATATAAACTAAAGCAAATAATGAAGTTAATATTGCGCAGAGAGAAAAATTGTTTATTTATATTTAACCTAATTATTGTGATTAAAATACATAAACATGTGGCAAGTACAATTCAATTTTGTAAATTCGCCATAAGCACTGGCTTCTATGAAAAAGATTTGCCGCAGATTTGCCGCAGCTAATTTAGGAGGAATTAAAGAGAAATGAATAATAAAGGAAACGAACAAGACCATTCAGAAGAACTTCCAATTGACACTAACAAAAATTTCTTCGCTAACGAATTAGGTATTCGTCGGCGGGGTCGGCGAACCATTATAAACTTGGAGACGCCCTGTTGCATCCGATAACAAAATAATTACATATCGCTAATTATCAGATGCGCCCTGAAGATTCCTTAAACTTCTAACCTGTAATTAAACCAACGGCTTTCACGGATGAAATTTTGTTTAATAATCCTAGCTAATACTTTTGTCTTACCCGGCACTTCGTTTGAGTTATTTTGACACGGGGAAATGGCAGTCTTTACTGAATAAACTCGCCTGACTTTTTTCTGTGGCGATTAAGAAGTATTTTAGAAAGCTTAATAGCACTTGTGAAAATAATTTCATTGACTTAAAATCCTTGAACTTGGTAGATTGGAACAATATTGTCCTTTGGACGTTTAATTATATTGCCATTAGTTACCTTTATATGAAACCTAAAAAAAGACTTGATTCGATGGGCAATCAAGTAGAATTTAGTTACCAAAAAAGTAATCTACATCGAGTTATCAAAGTAGATGGTGCTTGGGGCGGCATTGTTCCTCTAGGCGGAATCCAGATGTCAGTATTTAGTGAAATAAGACCGTTTCCTGCTTCTGAAAAATATCAAATTTCTGAGGATGGGAAAACCGCCCATCCAATTACGCCATCTAAAAAAAACACTGCTCTAACAAGAGAGATAGAAACCACTCTAATTATGTCCCCATCTGTGGCAAAATCTTTAGCAACATGGCTGACGATTAAAGTTGAGGAATATGAGAAAATGATTGCCGGAGAATCTTTTGAAATAGTTAACCATCCTTTTGATTCAGCAGATAGTAAAGATAATTAAAACTATAATAAAATGCACGCTACCCAACCAACTGCAAATTATATTCAATATCGTGATTTTTCATCCACTTCAAGTCCCTATGTTTTGGAAAGAAAAACTACTGAAAAGTTAGATTTTCGCTGTTTACCTCCTGATGGTGGCAGTATATTTTTAATCAGCCAATTATCTAGTTTAGAGGTAAAAGGAAGTGGAACTGATTTGCATTCAAATCAAGGTAAAATCAAGGAAGCAGACTTATACGAAACTGACTCGTTTCAAACAATGCTTGCGAGTGAATCTGCACTGGCAGAAGATTGGAATCAACCGGAAGAGGATATAGCGTGGGCAAATTTGTAAAGGGTGATGTGGTAGTAATACCGTTTCCGTTTTCAGATTTGAGCGATTCCAAAAAAAGACCTGCGTTAATAGTTGCTAAACTGAAAGGAGATAACGTAATTCTTTGCCAAATCACATCAAAAAAAAGAATTGATGATTATAATATAGACTTGAAAAGCAAAGATTTTTCAATTGGTGGATTGCCTTTAGATTCAAACATTCGCCCTGATATGCTATTTACGGGGCATACTAGAACTATTATAAGAATTGCTGGAAGTCTTAACAAAACAAAAACCCTAGAAGTGATAAAAAAAATCAAAGAAATTATTGAAAACTAAAAAGAGGCTTTACTTCCCTTTCAAATTCCCTTTCAGCCATCGCCAGTCGTCGGGCGTGTACCATTTCTCAAAATCGTCGAGAAAGTTTTCGCCGGCAAATTCCCGGAGCTGCTCAATTGCTGCTTCCCTCCCTTTTTCGTCGAGCGGCTTAATTTCGTAAACGCCGGATTCGGTTTTGCCGACCGCATCAATTTTCGTTTTCGCTGATTTGGCGGAAGAAGTTGTTTGCTGCTGGCGGGCGGAGAAAAATTGGCGGCGCAGCACCTCGGTTAGAAATGCCGGGACCGACGAAACCCCATCGGCACGGCTCGCAGCCACTTCCAATTCTAAAATCAATAAATCGGCAAGCGTTCCCCACTTTTCGGCTTCGGATTTCGAGACACCTTTGCCGGTGATTTTTTCCGCAGCCGCGTCGAGCCGTTGCGCCAGCACGGAAAACGCTTCGCTCACGCGCGCGTAATCATCATCATTCTTACTCTTAGTCTTTAAAGAAGTCTTAG
>MWVV01000184.1_pt1 | contig 22298 bp, 25 predicted proteins | sample 1047281 | NCBI WGS metagenome assembly MWVV01 (sample SAMN06349986, study PRJNA376086) | soil metagenome | isolation source: PT-2 sample Antarctic (ecotone) soil | place: Antarctica | collected 2015-01-13 | reverse complement strand
GGATGTGCCCTTTGCGGGCGGCGGCGCGGAGACGCTTCGCGGGTTGAAAAGTGATAGCAGCGACAAACCTTTGCTCGTCACCGGCGCGATCACGAACCTGACGAATTCACGTCTTTTGCTCTCCGACTCCGGCGGCGAATTATTCAGTAACGACACCGTGCCGATGTGGGCGATGGCGAGCAGCATCACCAACAACAACAATCAATATCTGACGTTCACGCGCCCCATTCTCTTGCCTGCCGGTTCAACGCTCGAAGCGGAAGCCGTCAACGGCATGACGACCTCCGGCGGCGCCGCATTCAGTTACGACAACGCCGGCTACATCATTTTCGCCGGGACAACACCTTAAATTTATGCAAGACGCGAAACTAAAAACGACGCGGTTCGGAAAAATCGAAGCCAACGGCGTGCCGCAACCAATCGGCGAAGGTGAATATAACTTCGTCAAGCTCCAGCCGCGCTACACCAACACGAACGGCACAGTCAACCAGGCAGGCGATGTGCTGTTCGGCGACGTGTTTCAGCAGACCGGACAGCTCACCCCCGGCCTTTGGAGCGAGTGGATACCGATCCAGAATCTTTCGGAAATTTACGCTTATTGTCTGCTCGGTTCGGACGGGGTTACTCAAAATTGCACGCTCGCCTGGGTGGCGAGCGACAGGACGAATTAGCTATGAAATTAAAAATTTGCGCCCTCTTGATCTGTCTTGTCTCGCTGCTCTCAGCGACGGCGCTGGGGCAGACCGACCGCATCCAGCGTGGCGGCGCGACTCTCCAGGCCAACTCTGATGGTTCAATCACGGTGACAACCAAAGCAGGCAAGGTGTTCATAATCACGCCGCTCGCAACCGCGCCGGACACTTGCGTAGTTGGTTCGATCTATTTCAAGTCAGGCGCGGGCGCGGGTCTCTATCAGTGCAATGCGACCGACACCTGGGCTGCTTTACCCGCCACCGCCGCCGCGATCTTCAGCTTGTCAGACGTGCAACTTGCCGCCGCCGCCCCCGGCGATTTTTTGAGGTACGACGGCACGCGTTGGGTTGATTCGACGATTCAGCAGGGCGACGTGCCGGCGGGCCTTGACGCAACAAAACTTGCAGACGGCACTGTCAGCAATGCGGAGCTGCAACGCCTCGACGGAATCACGAGTCCGGCACAGACACAGCTTGATACGAAAGCCACCACAACTGCCCTTAGCAGTGCGACGAGCGGCTTACAAACGCAGCTTGATACGAAAGCCACCACAACTGCCCTTAGCAGTGCGACGAGCGGCTTACAAACACAGCTTGATACGAAAGCCACCACAACTGCCCTTAGCAGTGCGACGAGCGGCTTACAAACACAGCTTGATACGAAAGCCACCACAACTGCCCTTAGCAGTGCGACGAGCGGCTTACAGACGCAGCTTGATACGAAGGTGGCGACGACGGACGCACGGGTCGGCGGCGTCATCGGCTCCTACACGCTGGCGACTTTGCCGACACCCGGCACGGTCGGGCGCATCGCCCGCGTCACGGACTCGACGCGCGGCCTCTGGACGGACACCGGCACGGCCTGGTTGGCAATTAATGGCAGGGTCGCCAACGTCCTCGATTTCGGCGCTGTGGGGGACGGGGTGACGAACGACACGGCGGCGATTGCGGCGGCGATAGCCTCGCTCGGCTCGCGCGGCGGAGTCGTGCTGTTCCCTGACGGCTACACGTTCACGGCGACCTCGATCAGTTTGGTGGATAAGGTTGGGGTTCACCTCATCGGCATGGGCGGGAGCCAGTTCACGCCCGCCGCGACGAATATCGTTTTCACCGGCCCAGGCATCATTCCATCGGGCGAGACGACGCCAACGTATATCTCTGTTCGGCAGGGCCACGACATCGCTATCAAAGGTCTGCACCTGAGCACTTCAAACGCGACCTACGCGGGGGTGATGATCCAGACCGGACAGACGGGTGCTATAGAGCCGGGGATGGACGGCCTCATCATCGAGCATTCCCGTGTCACCGTGCCCTCGACCGCGCTCGCCGCTATCACGCTCAAGAACTCGATCAATACCGAGATTCGCTCAAACGTCATTTATGGCGGCTTGCGGGGCATCGTAGGGCGGGGCACGGCGACGGCGGACGGCTACGCCAACACCGTGTCAATCACTGAGAACACTTTTCAGGCGCAGACCACCGTGTCGATCAGGAACGGGGGCGAGCACTGGCGCATCACGAACAATACCTTTCAGGCTCTCCTGAACGGTCAGATAGGCACGTACTCGCAGGAGGAGAACTACGATGCCTTTGCGATGACCTTCTCCGGCAACTGGATCGGCGACGTGGTGGCTCCGACCGTAGGCGTAGGCGGCATCGCCTTCGATGGGCGCGTGATCGGCTTGACGATGTCGGGCAACTTCTTCTTTGCCGCCGACAGCGTGACAGGCACGACCTTCCTGCGGTTTCGGCGAATGCAGGGCGCGTCCGTCACCGGCAATCAATTCTCTGGCGGCGTGATCACGATCTTCGACTTCGGCGGCGTGGACAACTCTGCGGTGACTGTGAGCGGCAACAACTTCCGCACCACCGGCTCGCCGGTCGTCAATGCGACGCTCGCGCTGGCGGGCACAACTTTCCTTGCCAACAATCTACTCGGACAGGCGTACCCGAACTCAATCGCGACGGGAGGGCTAAGTGTCAGTGGCGGTAATCTTTCCGTATTTGGCAACATCATCGCCAATTCGGATAATAATTTTCTCACGGTGGACTCAATCGGCAGCGCGCGAATGGGGTTCATTAAAAAAGGCGGGCAGGGGCCGACCGCCGCCTATGCCACCGGCAGCGGGTTCGTGATTCAGCAGTCATCGGGCACGGACATCAACCCCTCGACTAACACCTTTACCGACAAGTTCACTGTCCAACAGGCGGGCGTATTCTCGAATCTGAATATCAGTGCGCCTGCGTTCCTCGGCCCCGTGACAGGCAATGTGACGCTGACGGACACGCTTGCGTGGGGGAGCGACCTGTTTCTAGTTCGCGACGCGGCGAACACGCTCGCGCAAAGAAACGCCGCGAACGCGCAGAAGTTCAACTTCTATGCGAACTACACGGACGCGGCAAATTACACACGCGGCGCACTCTCAGCTTCAACAACTGCCGTTACGCTCGCGGCAGAGTCGGCAGGAACAGGCAGCGCGAACCTCGATGTAAATATTACGCCGAAAGGCACAGGGTTAGTTAGAACAGGTGCGTTGGTTTCGACTGTGACGACACAAGAGGAAGCGGCTCGCTTTTCCGGTAGCCCGCGTTCATTTATCACCGTCGGCTCTGGACTAACGGCTGCTACCGGCGGGTACGTCCTCCACAATCCCACCACACAGAAGATAGAACTCGGCGTTCACGGGGCGAACGGGGTGACGGTGGATGCTGCGAGCAAAGTGGAGATGGTTTCGCTTGCTGTCGGCGCGTTGGGGTCGGAAGTGAAGAGGATACTATCCGCCTCGGCCTTGCTTGACTACACTGCGCTTGAAGCCAACTCTTGCGAAGTCCTGACCGTCACCGTAACGGGCGTGGCTGACGACGCTACGTGGACGGCCTCACATGGCATCCCCAACGCGCTCGCAGACGTGGACGGCGCGACGGAGCGCACTACATTCTTTTCGTGGGTCAGCGCGGCTGACACGGTTTCGGTTAGAAGATGTAATGTAACGGCTGTGGACACAGCTGACCCGGCTGCGGCGACCGTTCGCGTGTCAGCCACAAAATTCTAATGCCTTAAGTTGCAACCGCGCCTTAACTTCTCATAACCAGAAAGGACTATCAATGAAACTCAAATTGCTTCTAACTCTCACACTAATCTGTGCGTTGCTCACAGTTGCTTACGCACAAACAACAAACGTCTCCGTCACGCTCACCACAGAGGAACGCGCGGCGATCAAGTGGGCGGCTGACCAGCAAGGGCAGACCGTTCCTGTGTACCTACAGGCGCGCGTCTCCGAACTCGCACGGTCTTACGCGAGCGCCAGAGAAGCGTCGCGCGATAGGCTCGTCGCAGAGCGCGCGGCGAAAGCGGCGGCGAGCGTGCGGGCGCAACTCGACGCGATTGACGCAAAGGCGCGGGCCGACAAGCAGGCGATAATTGACGCGCTACCGACGCCGACGCCGACGCCGACGCCGACGCCAAACCCGTAGTAATAGGGGATAATCGAAATGCCTTACTCGACGGCACAACTAAAGCAAATCGTGATTGATGCCGCGCGGCGGTATGGCATCAACGAGCGGATCGCGTTGGCGCAGATCAATCAGGAAAGCGGATTTCGGCCTAACGTCGGCAGTTCGGCGGGTGCATTCGGCATCGCTCAATTTTTAGCGTCGACGGCAGCGGCTTATGGCCTTCGCGATAGAAGCGATCCTGTGTCTAGTATGGAAGCCTGGGGCAAGTACATGCGGCACTTGCTCGATAAGTTTGGCGGTGACTACCGGCTGGCTCTCGCTGGCTATCACTCCGGCGAAGGCGCGGCGCGGGCGGCTCTCCGCAATCCCGCCGGCAATCCTAAAACAGTTCATTACGTCACTACGATTATGAACGCGGCGGGCGTGTTGAGCGCGACGAGCGCGGCCACGAGCGGCGCGGGTGCGTTGCTGGCAGCGGCCACCAACACGGCCACTACTCCAGCCACCTGGGGTGTCGGGGGTCTACTGCTCGCAGCCCTCGGACTTTTATTAGTGAAGGAGTTAATAGATTGACGAAATTTATTAGAGGCTTGAGGTGGACGACACCGAGCGACACGCTGGTTATTTTCATAATGACAATTATTCTACTCGTCGCTTTCATCAGCACCCGCGACAGCGTTATCCAAACGCTTTTAATTGGTAGCTTCGGCGCGCTTATCAATATGGCGACCGGGCGCAGCGGGCGCACCGATGTTGATGCGACCATCAACCGCGCTGAAATCAATGTGCCCGGCAAGGGGCAATAAGAAATGCGAAGACCTCACATCATCACATGCTTACATGGATTGAATCACACGCGGGTTGGTTTATCGTCGCCGCCCTGCTAGCAGCTTATAAAATCTATAAGACCGGGATCGTGCAGAAACTTTTCAGCATCCCCGGCGAAATTTCTAAAGGTAATGAACGACTCGCAAATTTAAGAAAAGCGGAACGCGACGCTGCACTTGAACAATGCGCGAAGTGTACACGCGATCTGGAGGACAGCGAGCAGGGGCGCAAAAGTTTGCAAAGCCAACTCGACATCCGTGAAGACATCAGCCGCCAGGACAGGATCGCGATTCGATTGTTAAAGCGACATCTCAGAGCGGTTGGCGCGAACGTGACGGAGATCGAGCGGGAAATAAAAGTGGCAGCGCGTGAAATGGGGTTAGAAGAAGATGAATAAAATGAGAGTTTTAATTGTTGATGATTCTGACGATCAATTAGAGCGCGTCCGCCTCGGCCTGGAAGCGATGGGCAACTTTGAGGTCGAGACGGCGCGCACCGGGCGCGAGTTGTTGACTAAAATAATTGAGAATGATTGGGCTGCGATTCTGCTCGATGTGAACTTGCTCGGCGAGTTAGGAACTGAACTCGCCCGTAAGGTGCTGGAAGAGAACCCAAAGCAACCGATGGCATTTTTGACGGCCTACGGCGGCGAGCGCATCCGCGACTCGGCGCGGATGCTCGGGGTCCCGGTCTGGGACAAGGTTGAGATGACAGACATCCCGCTGCTTATTCAAAAACTGAATGAGATCACGCGCACCCCGCAGCCCGGCACACTTCCCGCCTGAGTAAAAGCCGGGCGATCTTCACTATGGGATCGCCCGGCTTTCTTCTTATCCTATTTCTTCGCGCACAGTGGCCGCGTGGCTGGCTTTTATGCTCAGGACGACTCCTTGTTAGCACCACAATATGTAGCGCGCCGGTGCCGGCGATCTGCCGACGGCGGCCACAATATACTGTGCATAGCTTCGATTTTGAAAAGTGTCACAACGAAGGGCGGGAAAAGTGGCAAAAAGGGGAAGCGAGGAAAAGAGGCGCGCACAACATCTTGTACTTGAAGCTTCAAATCACATTCTCATTTTCATAGTTGGGGCTGATAATGGCTATTATGTGTTTTATGCTTAATTATTCGGTTAAAAATCAAACTCCATGCTTCTCGCGTGCTGCTTTAACTTCTCTAAAGATTTTTGATAGTCAGGCCATGCCTCACATCTGTTGTTAGTCCATAATTCAAAATCCCTGGCTCGCTCGCGCATTTCAGTTTCAACATAAAGCCTGTATCTATCCATCTCCGCGCGTGCGGCTTTCAACTCGTCTAAAGCTACCTGTGCTTCAGTTGCGCTCATTGCTTCACCTCATCAAGGCCGCTGGGTGTTCTGGTGAACATCTTCTTTGTTTCCTTCCCTGTCAAATTCCAAAGTTAATTGCCGCATACATTCATCTATCGCGCGCTCGGAATACTGCACGCCGCTGAGGTCGAAGAAACGGCGTAGAGCCTGTTCACCTTCGACGCTCTTTACCCGTTGCATCGCCGCAATTGCTTGCTCGCAATTAGCGACTTTTATTTTTACCCACACGCGCGGGCGTCCACGTCGGCGCTTCATCGCAACCTCACAGCTTTTTAATGAACGCATCGAGATCGACGCGTTTGATTCTCCAGCCGCGTCGTTTACGCGCTTTCAGCTTCCCTGCATGAATCGCCTCATACAATTCTTTCTGAGACACGCCGAACTGCGCGGCCTCTGCGACGGAAAGGATCGCTTTCTCGTGCAACTGGAGAACCGACGCGGCGGCGTTTTGCGACTGGCTGATTATTTGCATGATGGCCTCCGGGAGAGCCGCGCTAACCATCGCACCTGAGCCGCGCAACGTGGTGAGGCTTTGCGAGGGTTCCGGACTTTGATCAACTGCCGCGCTCGTCGCGCGCGTCGGCTTGTCCAGTAGTGCCTTGAGCTTTCGCACTTCGCTTTCGTCATACACGGCCTCGTCGCCGGTTAAGCCGCGTTCGTAGCGGACGCTAATACGTTTCTTTTTCTGGTGATACTCAAGGGTGCGGGGCGAGATGCCGAGAAAGTCGGCGGCTTGCTTCTTGTTCATGCCGCGCAAAGTATCACGAGCCGCGCAAGCCGCGCAACGTAGGGAGGCTGTGTTAGGTGGCCTTGCGCGGCTGTTCTAGGTTTCTTACCCCTATCATGGTGTCAATGTTCTGGCTTCGGCTGTTCACCTGTGCCACGATCACGGCATCGCAACAGCAGCCGGGCGAACCGCACTCCGCGCCCTCGACTAAATAAATTTTATTTGTGAGTTGATCGGTGATGATGGCCGTCCACGCTGTTCCGCGATGGTCTGTGAGCGCGTGATCCTCTTCTGAGAGCATCATGTTGACGCGCTCCAGCGTCGCACTGGAGAGACGCGGGGTGAAGAGACGTTGATCAGGCATTCCTTGATTACCTCTTACCTTTCGGAAGACGCGACTCTTGAACATAATACTTTTATTCGACGAAGATATTTCCCGGCAGAGACTAAATCACCTTCTCTCAGTGCTTGCCCCGCATGATAGAAGTAATAATCAATCCATCGTTTTTCTTGTTCGGCGGTTAATTGACTCATTTTATAAAGCCTCACTACATTACGCGGCTGTGTTACGGGGCTTTGCATGGCTATCAATACGCGCCGCGATCATAGTCGTATGAAAGAGCATCTAGCTTTCTCTTGAATTTAAGCAGTAAGTGATCGAAAAAAGTTATACGGAGCGTTCCTCGGCCTTTGCACTTCCAGCAATCCCAAGAGCATTGCACCTTTGCCCTGGCTCCGCTATGGAATCTCTTTTTACCATCGCACAAAGGGCAAGTGAGGTTTTCCGGTTTAAAGAATTGCATTAACTAGCCTCCCCATTACGCGGCTTATTCCCGCGTCAGATAACGAACGCCTTCACTCTTCATTTCAGTTGACGCGCGATCTTCGCCCACTCCTCTTTCTTCATGCCCGGCGCGAATTGTTCGGTTAATTGGGCGAGCGTCCATCTATCGGCGAGCATTTGCCGGTACATCGTGATCTGCTCGTCCACGTCCAGCTTGGCCGGGGCGGTCGGCGCGGCGATGGTGCCGCGTTGGAAGCGTTGGTAGAAGTCGCGGAGCATGTTGGCGAGTTCGCGTTGCCGCTTGGTGTAGGGCAAGTGGGCGGCTTTGCTCTTGAACTCGCAGAGGCGTTGAAATCCGTCGTCGCTGATTTCGTGGCCGGGGAACTGTGAAACCGCGTCGGCGACGATCCGGTCAAACTCGAAAGCGGCTTTAATGTCGCCCTCAAAGGCGCGGATAACTGAATTTAAATTATGCTCGCTCTCGGCGATGTCGGGGAAGAGTTCGGGGCTGTTGATGCGGAGCCGGGCATGGTTGGCTCTGACGGCCTCGCGGAGCCGGGGTAGTTGATCGGTTAGAAAGACGGTCGGTAAGTCTTCGCCCTTGCGTTTGATGCGCGCCCGTACTTTGTCGGTGAGTGCGTCCCGGTCTTCAAATAGCGGGGTCTTCATCACGAAGTAATACGGTTGGCCGTGAACATCCGATATACAGACGCGGTGGATTAGCTCGACATTTTCGAGCCGGTCAAGCTGGCTCTGGATTGTTGTTGCCCCGCGCCCTAATTCGGCCACCATCCCGCGCGAAGTGAAACCTATGTCTTTACTCGCAAGATAATTTAAGACGTTGTACAGGTTCACTTCGTCGAAGCTAATCAACTTGTACTTGCGCCAGTAGGCTCCATAGACCACATCAAAGGCGCGCGTGAAGTTTAGACCGGCTGGCCGGTAAACTTTCGAGAAACGGGCTTTGAGCGCATCTTCGTCGTGGTTGAAAATGTACGTACCCGGCACGATGCGCGGGCGAACGTATTCAGATTGTTTTTGGGCGGGTGTTTTGGTTGGACGTGGCGACATAGAAAAAGCCCTCGCTGCTATTGACTTATAGCTGCGAAAGCCTCTATGCTACGGGTGTCAAGCGCGGAGCATTTTGAGGCTTTCGCAAACTGTAAAAACCGTCGCAGAGGATAAACCTTTGCGGCGGTTTTTGCTATGTAAAAAAAATGATTGCGGTTTGTCGGATTCATAAGCACACGCATAAATAGAGTGTTTAGCGTGGCGCGTGCTTTGCTCTGTTGGCAATCTGGCGAGTAGTTTGTTAAAACTACTCTCAGCCGGAGACGGCTGACTTGGCCGGAGTTGCTCGGCTCGACATGCGCCACGCTTGTCGCTGCTTACATGCTTTTGAGCGTGTCGAAACCACGCTCAATCGCTGCAACTTCGGCCAAGTTACCGCATTGACGCTTAGCGCGTCAATCTTCAACCTTTGCGCTGTGAAGCGGCGCGAGGGTTTTTTTTGTGTTGAAGAGAGACGCGAGGCGAATATCTGCGCGCCGGTGAGTCGAAATTCAGATACGCGTAAGACGCTAACGTTTGCCTGTCTGTTCCAAAATATTTACTTGCAAAATCCCTTGCAAGCTATGTTCAACAAATGATCTCTGATCCTGTACAGGATCAGAGATGGCGATCTCTGATCCTGTACAGGATCAGAGATGGCGATCTCTGATCCTGTACAGGATCAGAGATGGGGTGAGTCATATATGATCTTAGATTATAGTTTTAGTAGATAACACGGTCTGTAGATGTAAAGATTATCGGACTCGCCTGACGGCGAGATAATTATGCAGATATAAAATTACGTTTGCACCGTGCGGTTGAATGACTCCACCCCGAATGAGTGACAAAGCTGCTCAACAAAACGGTCTACAACGGTGCGGGCAACCCGCGTACCGCATTACGTCGAACGAACTGCACCAAAAGCAGCGAAATAACAGCCCACCATTAAGCCGGAAACCGCCCTAGAACTGTTAGGAAGGAAAAAAACGACACCCTGTTAAGGAAACTGTTTGCCGGATGGATTAGAAGCCTGTAGGATTCAGCCGCTCGGTACACCTCAGACCTGACGGAGCCTCATTTATGTTTTGCTCAAACTGCGGCAGCGGCGCGACGAGCGCGGCGACCTTTTGCCTTGATTGCGGCCACCGGCTCAAGGCCGATACCGCGCCTCTCTTTCAATCAAGGCCAGTGCCACCACCGCCGGCGAATACTGCTAAAACTGCATCAGCCGCGAAAATTATTATGGCCGCTTCGATTACGCTTCTCTTAGGGGTGGCGTTTCTGGCTGCTGCCGCCGGAATAATTCATTGGACAACTCAGCAATCATCAAACACGAATTACAATTCGGGCACGTCCACATCTTCATCTTCAGTTCCTTTTTATTCCCCACCTCCGCCCGTCCGTACTCAGCTTGTCCCCTCCACTTTCGTTGTCAGACCTCAAGACGAATACTCAAGGCAATTCACGCTTTCCCGCGCTGGCCGTGTCACCGGTGACTTTCAATCCGATACGAATATTGTTGTTTATCTTGTAAATGATAAGAATTTCCGCTTGTTTAGTAATGGCAACGGATTTAACAGTTTTTACAGGTCAGAAAAAATCTCATCGGGAGTGATTGACGTAAATCTGCCACCAGATACTTACTACATTATTTTCAGCAATAATTATTCAATCATCTCAAGTAAGCACATCGCGGCAAACCTCTATGTCGAAGAATAAAGCGATTTTCCCGCCAAAAACATAGCCGCGCAAAGCCACCTAACACAGCCGCGCAACGTCTCGCGGCCTTACGCGACTCAATTCAATGCAAACGAAAAGACCGGGCTTTGTGCCCGGCCTCGTCGCCTAATGAGTTGTGGTTGTTGTTCGCGTTGTTTGTTCGCTTCAACAAATTGCCAAATGTGGTTACGCCGTCGATTGACTGACTTAGTCAATCGGGAATTGTGCGGACGTCGGTTCAGGCTCAGGCGCAGCCGCCGCAACTGCCGGCTCAGGCGCAGCCGTCGCAACTGCCGGCTCAGGCGCAGCCGTCGCAACTGCCGGCTCAGGCCGCTCATCCGGCGACTGCGCGCCGAGTTTGACCAACTCGGAGAAAAGCTCGACCTGCGCGCCGATAGCCTCAAGCAAGCCGTCCTGCTCCTCGCGCGGCAGGGTGTGCAGGATGCGCGCCGCCTTATTTACGTCCCCCTTCGAGATGGCGAAGCCTATTTCGATCAGCTCGTCCAGGTGCATATCGCTGAACCCAAATTGCGAGACGGCTTGATCAAGGGACGTTCTCAGAGCATCGAGCACTGACTCAGGCCCGCCGTCTTCCTCTTCCCCCGTGAACATGCTGCGCCCGCGCTCGTTCCTCTCGACGGTCTGAATTGCCCGTCGCAACTCGTTCGCGGAGATCGCGCCTTCGACCAGGCCGACGCTATGAATCGCGTCATGCCCGGCGATGATTTGAAAGCGTTGCGCCCGCGTCTCTTCGTCCCAATGGACGAATATGTATTGCATCTTCCCGTCGGGCAACTTCATCACGCTCTCCAGGGCTGGTGCGTTGCGTGTCGAAAAGCGCGCTTCCATCGGCACCAGGTTATCAACTTCTCTCACTCTACATTTTTTACACATAAATATCCTCTCTGGTTATCGCTGCCGTCTCATTTCAAATTGAAACCCGGCGATCTGGTTGTTGAGACTTGGCAGCCAGGCTGCCAACGGAAATAGTTTGACGATCACGTCTCGCGCTTCCTGCACGCTCATTTCAAACGCAATTTTGCGCAACGTCTCCGCGTCCGGGTGCGCGGCGATGATCTCGCGCCAGACCTGCGCGCCCACCTCAGCGCGCTCGGTCGTGAAAGCGGCGATGATGCGCGGCATGTACGGCGCGACGATGGCTTTCAGATCAAGTTGTGAAGTTGGCTTGATCGTCATTTCTTAGGGTCGTACTCCAGGTGAATGTGATCGCCCTCGAAAATGATGTCGTAATTCGCGCCGAGTTTTTTCTTGATGCGCGCCGCCCACGCCGCGCCTTCCTTCGCCACGTCTCCCGCAATGTTGCGCACGCGAATGTCAAAGGCTTCATTCGTGTAGTGGCGGCTGCCCTGCTTGTGCGTGGCATCATTCGCACTCGTCACCCAGACCGAGTTATCCGACAACTTTGGCGCGGTCTCGCGCGCCGCCCAGAGCATCCTGACGATGTGCTCCAGAAAATGCGCGCCGTTAATTTTGACCGAGCCGGTAAGTTTGATCGTCGTCATCATTCGCTCCCTTTACATCAACGTCCCATCATCGCTTGCTCAAAAGTGAGTGGCTTGAAATGAACGCGGCTTCGTCAAAATTCTTCACACATTCAATTGAGCAAAATGTTGCGGTATATAAATTATTCTGATCAAGTGAAAGTTTTACCTTCATCCACTTGGATGGCATCTGAGCAGCGCCGTCTCCTTTCCGGTACATCGCTTCCGTTTGTTTCTTGCAATTGTCGCACTTGTAAATCAGCATAATTATTTTTACCTTTCAGTTAGCTCATCACATCAACGTCCCATCATCGGCGTCGCCGCCACTACTGCTGGCAGGTTCATCAGGGCGCACAAAAATTTCGTGCTCTTGCTCGTCGGCATCAATCGAGTCGTCTTGAGCATCGACCGCATCGTCGTCATCAAATAAATTCATTGTGTCCTTCAATTCTTCTAACCAACCTATGCTGTGTGAGAATTGCACCAAATCTTCACCAGTACGCTCTTCGAGTTGTCTCAACATTAGGAGTTCAGGCTTTTCAAAGAAATCTTTAAAGTAAGGAACCATTGAAGGAGCCTTTAAACAGAACTGCTCAATCTCATCGGCTGCTCGTCCTGGCCGACGCGATGTCTTCATTTCGGAAACTATTAAATGAATTATCCGATTTAATTCTTCCTGTTCTGTGAGCGGTCGTTGCGGTGCTCGCTGAGAGTTCTGTAGAGCGCGCGTTTGTGGAGTAGGAGCGGGGTTGAAGATGTCCTTAATGGTAGGCGCAATACTTTCAATCACCGGGCCGAGCAGCGGCAAGTAGCTGGCAATGTCATGGATGACGCTGCTGCGACCGGCGGAACCCGTTTCATTATCTAAGTAGTGAGCTAAAATTTTCTCGATCAACGTCGGGTTGTCTTTCGCGGCGTCGATCAAACGGAGCATCGGATCGGTCGGGGGTGCCGGTTCAGCCGGGACTGATGCGGGCGCTACGGGGGCGGGCTGTGAACCGGCGAGCAGCGCGTTGCGGAAACGGTTTTGTTTCTCCAACGCTTCGATCATTTGCTCGAACTGATCAACCGGCGTGGCCGGGGCAGCCGGGGCAGTCTGCGTTGGCTGCTGCTGCTGTTCCGCCGCCGCTTGCTGCTGCTGTTGCTGTGTCGCCCGCGCGCCGGGCGCATCGGAGATGGTTTCTTCCCACGCTTCACCGAAACCAGCCCCGGCGCGAATCTGAAAGCGGTAACGACCGCCGCCGTTTTGCTCACGCACAATTGGATAAAAATCATCGGGGGAAAGCATGCTCTCATCGTAAGGAATAGGCTCGCAATTCAATTGCCCGTGACAGGGCACGGCAAACATACCGCGCAAAGCGATACCATCGGCGAGCCGCGTCACTAATATGATTGCGCGTTGTTCCGGGCGACGACGAACCTGCTCCCGGAACTCTTCAAATGGTGACAATTCATATTCAAACACTAAATTGTCGTCGTCCGGGTCGTCCGTATCTTCGACGGCCACTGGAGACGGCGCGGGCGGCGGCGGTGCAGGTGTCGGAAGCGGCGCGGTGAATCTCTCAACCGTCGTGCGCTCGACCTCTCGCCCCGGCGGGACGGCGACTGTCACCGCGTCAACTAATTCAGCATCAACCGCGACGGGCTGATTTTTACGTGCGCTGGCTCTGGGCATAGTGTGGGTGTCCTGTGCAAAAACGTGGGTCAAACGTGGGCACGTTTCGAGCGCACAGTAGAGAAAAGGCGGGAAAGCGTCAAAATAAATAGGGCTATTTAATTTGCGATGTTGTAAATATCTATAGTTTACTGCGCCAGGCCAGACACGACTGAGCGTGAGTCTTCAAATTAAACAATCCCACTACCGTTTGAGACTCGTTCACGTCTGGCCGAAATTTCTTTGAAGGAGTTTTTGTGGGTCGCAAAATTTGCTCGCATCCAGGCTGCACCTTACCAGCCGCCGGTTTTGTTCCGCTTGATAAAGAGGAATATTCTTGCGCCGAGCACCTCGATGACAAAGCGCAATCCGGGTACTTCACGGTGTTGTTGAGTGAGAAGGTTTGCCCCGCCTGTGACGGGCGTTCATGGAAGTCACGCGAATTAAAATGCGTGCGGTGTGACAACACCGGGGTAGTGAAGGCCGCTAAAAATGCCGGCACCCAATTTTGCAAAAGCTGTGGCGGGTCGGGTGTGACGCGGCGCAGGGGCAGACCGCAGGGCAGCGAAAAAATAGCGGCATAAATTTATGAGCACAGAGTTGATCGTAAAAGATGTTGCTTTGCGCAATGGGATGCTGTTACTGGCGATCAATCTTCGCCGCGCGCTGTTGACCGCCATCGCCGCCATTGATCAGTTTGTCGAAGTGTTGAAAGCCGCGTAAGGTTTCGCGTTGAAAACTTAAAGGCCACACTCTTAAAAAGAGTCTCGCCGCCATTAGACAGGCCACACGCCTCAAAGCGTCTCGCCTGGGTAATGGCGGCTTTTTTCGTCTGGAGCCTAACAATGGAAATTTTCCTTTATCTGCTCGCCGTCGCGCCGCTCATTCTGCCCGTGCTGCTCGCCTACTCGCTGCTCAATCAACGGCAGCGCAAGAGCATTTTCGGGCACACCTCCAAACGTCGCTGGCGCACCCGCTTTGCGCCGCCCACCGCCGCCACAAAAGCAATGCGCAGCTATCGCATGCCGACGACCAAGATTAAGTTTCAGATGGCTCACTAGAAGTTATGACGCATCGTCAAATCGAAGTTGAGACCTTGCAGGGCATCCGCCGCGCGCCGATGGCGGACGGAGACGCCGGCACGCGGCAAACGCTCAAGTTCATGGCCGCGCTTGCCAGGCGTGCCCACACCGAAAGTCTCACGACGAAATTCAAAGCCACGCAGTTGACGCGCGGCATCGCCGGCCATGACTTCCGCGCGAAGGCCGACCGCATCTTTGAATTTTGTCGAGATCAAATTCAGTACCAGCGCGACCCGCTCATGGGCGAGAGCGTTCAGGCCGCGCAGGTGACGCTCATCCGCGAGGCGGGCGACTGTGACGACAAGAGCGTCCTGCTCGCCTCGCTGCTCGGTTCCATCGGCATCCGCTCGCGCTTCGTCGTGGCCTCTTACGACGGCAAGCGTTGGCACCACGTCTGGGTGACTGCACTGCTGCCGCGCAAGGTGCAATTCATCAACCCGGCCACCGGGGCGATGCAAACAAAACTCGTCAACGAGTGGGTGAGCTACGACCCGACGCCGGAACGCGCGCCGTCCGGCTGGGAAGGGCGTTCAGTCAAGCGCATGACCTACGGCATCTTCGGCAGGGAAGCGGATCAACTCGCCGGGTTCCTTTCGACCGTGCTGAAAATCGGATCGGTCGGCGCGAATTTCATCCCCATCCCCGGTGTGGGGCAGGCAGTCAGCGCAGGACTCGGAGTGGCGAGCGGGTTAGCTGGCAGACCGAAAACAGCAAAGCCAAAAGACGCGGATATTGCGGCTGCGATAGACCAATTCACGGCAGACCTGCAAACGGGCAAGTACGACCCGGCGAGCGTGTGGGAATCAGCCTTGACGACAGTTCGCGCACCCGGCGGCGGCGCGGCCACTATTGCGGCGTCGCAACGTCTCTGGGATGCGGTCGAGCGCATGAAGGCAGCGCAAGCGAGCGGTAATGCAACGACGAGCGGAAATTCCTCGACGAACGGCAACGCTTCGACGAGCGGAAATTCCTCGACGAGCGGCAGCGCGACCACCGGCAGTAATAACGGGGCAAATGGGCCGGGCGGCACTTCGCCGCTTGTCTGGATCGGGGGAGCGGCGCTGGTGGCGTGGATATTGAAAGGGTGAATTATGAGCCGACTTTATCTTGAGGATTTAGACAGGAACTTTCGCATAGGCGACGGTCCTGACAGATCGGAGATGCGAATGGCCGGGCTTGACCTGAGCGATCCATATGTGTCGCTGCCGATGAAGCAACGCGACCCGGATTTCATCTCGCCCCCTCGAATTTTCGATGAGGACGGGCAGAGTATCCGGCGTCCGGTGGTTTTCACGGAGCCTCCGCCGGTCGTCAAGGATAAAGCTCAGACCGCGCCGGTTCCGCAAACTAAGACGGAAGCCGCGACGATTTTTACAACGCAGGGAGCGGTCAGGCAAACGCAAACGGCGGGCGTCTCTCCGCTCCTGATCGGCGGGGTGCTCGCCGGTCTGGTCGGTCTCTTTTTTCTCAGTAAATAGGAAGCAAAAATTATGTCACAAATGAACGGCATGTACGTTGACGACCTTGACGGGCTGTCAGGCATTGATTGGGGCGGCCTCATCGGTCAGGGCTTCGACTTCGGCAAAAACTTTATCAATCAAAAATACGCGAAGGACGCGGCCAAGCACACAGCGGCGGCGCAAGCGGCTATCCAGTACCAACCGGCTGTGCAGACCTTCAACAGCAACCCCGGCTCATCAGCGCCACCACCGCCGGGCGTGGGCTTCGGCATTGATAGTCAGGGGGTACGGCTGTCGGACGGTTCGCACATCGGGTGGCCTGTGATCGGCATCGTCGGGCTGGGGTTCTTCCTGTTGCAGAGCAGAGGGTTTCAGAAGCGCGGGCGATAGGTGACGCAATGACACCACACACAGTTAAAAGCGGCGACACGCTCGCGCGGATTGCTGCAACTTACAGAACCACCGTCGCGGCCATCCTCCAGGCGAACCCGGCGCTCAAGAACGCGAACCGGATCGCTATCGGGCAGACGTTGCAAATACCCACCGGCGCGGTCTGGAACATGCGCGACGCGAGCGCGGCGATTCGGGGTCAAAAGCCTGTGGTTCCCGCTCCGCTCGGCGGGCTGCGCGACCAGCTGGGGAGAATAATCAGCACGACGGCTCCGACAAGCAACGTGCCCGCCAATGCTGCGCTTCGGGGCGACGTGATCAGCTTCATCCTGACGGTTGGCCGTGCCTACCAGGTAGCCGGGTACACGAAGTATTACACCGGACAATTCACAGACAAATTAAACGCCAACGGTCTCAGCGTGATCGCAGTTGACGACAGCGGCATAGGTTTGCTGGTAGGCGGCACTCTCAAGGGTCAGGTTCGGATCAACCGGGATGGCTTCTCAGACCTGAGCCACGCGGTCGGCCTGATAAGAGGCATCGCCAAGAATGTGGGCTACAGCGTGACGGCGGAGTATGGAGAGTTCGTGAGCAAATTGCGCGACGGTGGCGGCGGTGGCAGTAATGGCGGCAACAACACCCCGCCGCCCGACCCTAATAAAAAGTCGTTTTGGGACTACATAGACGGCACGACGGCGGCACTCGGCGCGCTGCTCGTCGTCGGCATTTTCATCGTTAAAGACTGACATGGGAAGCGATTTCAAAAGAGACGATCCTTTGCTGCGCCGTGAACCGTTGATTTGGGGCGGCAGCAACGATGCCGTCGCCGCGTTGAACGCGCAAGCGCAAGCGATTCTCAAAACCTTGCCAGTGCGCCCGGCAACGACAGCAGGCGCAACAACAACAGGCACGGTGGCGGCAATTGGAGTCGTCCTGCTCGTCGGAATTTTTATTTTCAACCAATGAAAAAACAGGCCACCAAAAAAAGAGCAGCTAAGAAGACAGCCAGGAAAGCTGCGACCAAGCCTAACGGCATCTTCGGTGCATTCGGGCGCGGCGTGAAAAGTGTCGCCGGTCGTCGGCTGGCGACGCGCAAAGCCACGCGCGCCTATAAGCAGGAATTAAAACTCGAATCGCGAGCCGAAGCTGCGCGCGAGAAACGGCGTGACGCTGAACGCTCGCTGGGCGTGCGCGTCGAGCGCGAGAAGGCCGACAAAGCTGCGCGTGCCGATCTCAAACGCCAGGAACGCGACCGGACGAAGGCCGAGGCAGCCGAGCGCAAGCGTGAAGACCGCGAGCGGGAGACGGAGCGCAGACGTGACGAGCGCGAGCGGGCGAAAGAAGAGACCGCGCGGCGCAAAGAGCTGCTCGCAGAACAGGCGGACCGGAAACGTGAAGAGAAGATCGCAGAGCGCGAGCGCGAAGACATGCTTGACTCTCGCCGTCCGCCCACGCCGCGCGCACGTCGCCGGCCTACATACGTCCAGACCGGCGCTGACGAGCTGGACGCTTACGCCAACCCGTCAACGAATATCACCCCGGCGAAAGCAAACAAACTCCTTGCCCTCAACGTGGGCAACCGCCCGGTTGATAAGCAGCGCGTGAACGAACTGGCGCGGGCGATGAAGGCCGGAACGCACCGGCGGAAAAAGCCCATCATCATCACCAACGGCATTCTGACAGACGGGCAACACACGATGCTTGCGATCCTCAAATCGGGCGTCACGGTGCCGCTCCGCATCTCGCGCGTGAGGCTGAACAAAAACCCGATGCCCACCCATTGCGCCGATTGCGAGGCGAAGTTGGGGAAGGGCAGCAAGCAGATGTCCGACTCGCGCTATGTGTGCGCGGCGTGCGCGAAGTCAGCGAAGACGAAGGGCGCGGCGAAGGCGCAGCGCGCTCTGTTCGGCGGCATGGATCGCGACCTCTTCGACACCCTCCAGCGCAACCCGGCGATGACGATGGCCGAAATTCGGGCGCGACTCGGCGACAAGGAGATCGCCAAGCTGCTCCGGCAACGCGACCCGGCCAAAGCAATTGAGCGGAGAGCAAAAGCTCAGTGGTACGTCAACAACCTCGACAAGATGCGCGCCTACTTCGCCCTGCTCGCTCAAGTGGTGAAAAAGAACCCGGCGCAATACTCGACCGCCTACCCGGTCAAAGTCGCCGGCTACTGCATCCCGGAACACTACAGGGCGAAGCCGACACCCAGGCCGACCGGCGCAACGAAGACGAAGCCGGCAGCGAAGAAAGCAGCGAAGAAGAAAGCGACCCGCGCGGCGGCTCCGGGCGTGAAGCCTGTCAATCGCTCGCGCAAAAAGGACGTTGATAATTTATCAATCTCTCAGTTCGTGCGGCGCGAGGGCGGGATCAAACCGTCGCGCGACGGCAACAATTCCGGCGAGATAGATCGTCTCCGGCCATCGCGCACCAAGACGACCGGGCTGGTTAATAAATACTCAAAATATTTCGCTGACCAGATGCGCGAGAACGCCGGGCAATACGGGTTCGAGGTCAACGATCTCAGTGACAACGACTTTCTTGATCTCGTTCACGATGATGCGCTTGGGTATTACAAAACCTACTCGACCGCAAAAGACGATTGGGACTTTACCGATACGCGCACGCCGGCGCAGCACGCGCAATCGGGCGCTTATCTCAATCCTCGTCGCGGCGGGTCAAAACTCCGGCGCATCAAGACGCGGGCGCAGCTCGTCGCGTTTCTGAAAACCAACCCGGCGACACAGGCGAAGCTCTTTCAATTTCCCACCGGCGCAAAGCCGCTGGCGAATTTACAGCGCGTCCAGAGCGTAGACCGGGATCGCGCCGGCAATTATCCGAAGGGCGTCGTGCTGGGGCAGACCGGCGAGTTTAACCGCGTCCTCTTCGAGGGCTTCGACCGGGCGCATTTAATTGCTCCGCACCTGCTCAAGAAGATCAACCCGGCGGCGAGCGGTGGCCGTTCGGCCATCGCTCCGACGAAGCGACCGAGCGCGGCCACCCGGCGCGGCTTCGAGACCTTCACCGGGCGTGAAGCTTCACAGGTTGACAAGGTCGAATGCTCGCACCTCTACGACGGCATTCACACTTACGAACTCGGCACGCTCATCGAGATCGAAACCGCAGATGGCACGGTCTACAAAGGCCAGGGTCGGCGGCTGCTCTCGACGGCGCGCGGCAAAATGATCATCGGCGGTCTGCCCCTCTTCCCGGCAAAAATCGCTCTCCGCAACGATCAAGTCGAGGCCGTCTCCCCGGTCGTCCACGTCGTTTACAAACAATTCAAACCGGGCGTGGGCGACCGGAAACCGGAGAAATACATTCATTTGCTCGCTGAGGAATCCGGCGAGCAGAGCCGGCCCCATCTGGGGAGAGATCGCAACGGCTACGCAATTCTGCACGGCGGCGGCTACCGCATCGAGGCGCGCGGGATCGTGGATTAACCACAGGGATTTTTTGCAGAAAAGAGGATGAGAGCGATGGCAAAGAAAAAGGCTTACACGTTCGTTACTAACCCGAAACCGGCTACCAGCCCGGCAACACAGCAAAGGAGTTCAAAGAAAACTATGTCTACAAAGAAAAAGGGCGGTAGCACCGGCAGCCGTTCAACGTCGTCCACCAAAAAGGGCGGCACGAAAAAGGCACCCAAGAAAAATCCGCGACCGGCCAATCGCTACGCGCGCAACCCGCGCGGCGGCGTGCTCGGCAACCTGCTCGCGGTCGGCGTGGCGGCGACGGGCGTGGTGCTCGTCAATGAAGCAATCGGGGCTGTACTGCCCGGCGCGCAGAGCAAACCGATTGTGATGCTCGGCGGCGGTCTCGCCCTTCGTCACTTCGCGCCCAAGTCGGCCACCGGCGACAAGATCGCTTTTATCGGCGACGTGATTGCGGTCGGCGGCGTCGTCGGCATGATCACGCCGTTCATCCGTCAAGCCTTCTCCGGCGTGACGAGCAGCGCACGGAATCTGCTCGGAACCGGCGAAGAGAACATCGGGGAGTATGCCTATCTCCCTGAGGCCAATCTGGGCGAATACATTGACCTGACGGGCGAGGAAGCAAACGCCTACGGCTACTGAGGCCGGGCACACTTGCGCACAGTTGACCTGTACCCGCTCAACGCATGGCGCGCGGGGAATTGAGAAGCGGAACACTGGGAAACCGCTCCAGCGAAAGGAACACAATTTATGAGTACGAACATGGCAAAGGTTCAAGGGGGTCTGCCGTCGCAGATGGTGCAAGACCTCTTGAGACGCAAACAGATGGAAGATCAGGTTGCCGCCTATAAAGACACGGTCAGTCACGAACTCTATGACACCGCGATTCTCAAAGGCGGGCAGACTCTGACCAAAGACGATTATGAACTTTTCACCGTGCCCGTCGGTCAACAGTCGAGCGCGTTGAATGATGCGACGGCGATTTTCACGAAGACGGAGGAACACACGAACCTGACGACGGCCAAGCGGCTCTCGCACGGGCGCGCGTTCAGCGTTTTCGGCATGTACGCCAATGTGACCATCACCGGCAACCCGGACGTGGCCGATGATGAATTCGGCGCGACGGCCAACCCGAACGCGGCGGTTGAGGGCACAGTCTCTGCTGTCAACCTGCTCGCGGATTTGCAGCACTTGATCGGCTTCTCGTTCACCTCTGACGAGACGAAATTCGAGCGCGGCAAACTCCGCCGGTTCACCTCGCCGCAGGGCATCAGCGGCTTCGCCGGCAACAGCGCCAACAACGTCGTCGCCAACAACGGCATGGGTCGTGGGTACCGTCTGCCGGTGCCCCGCGACATCTACGGAGACCGTGACTTCGGCATCGTGATGAGGGTCTTCCGCAACATCGTCATCCCGCGCACGGTGCGCATCGAGTTCATTCTCGATGGGTTCCTGATCCGCCCGGCTCGTTAAAAAGCGGCCAGCGGCCATCGAGGGCGCGCCGGGAGACAGTAAACGACAGCTACGAGGCGAACACTAGTAAAGGGTGATCGCTTCTCTTTATTGACACACTTATTGAAACAAACAGACGAGAGAGTAAACGCCATGAACATGCAAAGCCTCAATCATCTTATCAACTCGCTCCGCAACGTTGGCACGGGCGCGAACAATAACGAACTCATGCAGATCATCAAGTCGCGCCAGGCTCGGCTCGACAAGGCGGCGCAGGTGACTCCGTTCTGGCTGTCGCTCAGTTTCGCGCCAACCGGCGTGGGTGGCAACGGTGTTTCCTTACTCAGCAAAGCGTCAACTCATCCGCTCGTCATCGTCGCGGCCATCAGCAACTTTCCGAATCTCTTCCAGGTACGTCTCTCGACCGTGCGCACTGGCGTCTACACCTCAAAGCGCATGTTACCGCCGTCCGCCATCGCGGGTAGCGCGCCGGCCAGCAAAACCAACAGTAACATTTTGCAACTCCCGGAGCCGTTATTGCTTCCCGCAGGCGATCAACTCGTCCTTGATGTGGTCGAGAATCAGTACGGGGTCTACAACGCCAACGCGCGGTTTGATATTTCGTTTTTATGCGTGCGCGTGGACAAGGACGCGCGCCCCGTCAGATTCACCGATGCGCGCGACCTGCGCACGATTGAAAAGATGCGCGCCGGCCAGCCGAC
>MWVV01000183.1_pt1 | contig 22500 bp, 24 predicted proteins | sample 1047281 | NCBI WGS metagenome assembly MWVV01 (sample SAMN06349986, study PRJNA376086) | soil metagenome | isolation source: PT-2 sample Antarctic (ecotone) soil | place: Antarctica | collected 2015-01-13 | reverse complement strand
GAAAAGATAAAGTATGATTGGCTGAGTTGGGAAGCGTATAGTTCCTACAAAAACTTGTGCGAAGAACTTGATAAAGTTCTTTCACAAATCGGCTCAAAATACCTGATTACTTTTTCTTAGGTGCTTATAAGTATTAGCTTAAAAATTTTGGGGAGAACAAAACGGGAAGCGATTTTCCGTTTTTTATTTGTTTGACGTGATTGCTTCTTGTTCGGCTAAAGTCAGTTTGCTCACCGATTTGCGCCGTTTATTTTCAACAAAAAAATATTTAAAATAATCATACATTGACCAGCAAGCCGTAATAACCGCAATCCATAACGCACCGCGTCCGACCAAATACCCAAATACGCGCCAATCATTTGTGTTGAGGGAAAAACTAAAAAGATGATTAAAAGCCGTTTGCACTTCGGCGACTTCCCAAAAGCGAAACGTCGGCAAAATCAAACCGAAATTTGAAACCGGCGGATTGCCCGTTGCGCCGGCGACGAGCAGAGCGACAATCGCCACGCATTGCGCCCACATTTTTATTTTTCCGACTTTTTGCGCTTGGATAATAATTCCGTCGGTGGCGGCAATTGAACGCAAACCCGTAATGATAAACTCTCTGCCCAAAATTATGACGACCGCCCAAGCGGGCGCGAGATGTTTTTCGACTAGGACAATCAAAGCGGCGGAAATTAATAATTTATCGGCTATCGGGTCGAGCAGTTTGCCGAGATTGGAAACTTGATTGCGGCGACGGGCAAGATGTCCGTCGAGAATATCGGTTAAAGATGCGGCGAGAAAAATAGCGATGGCAAGCGCATAACTGCTGATTCCGAACCAGTCTTCCGCAAGCGGTGTCAACAAAATGACGACCAGCAGGGGAACGAGAACGATACGCGCTAGAGATAAGTAATTCGGTAGGTTCACAAAATTTAAATCGGCTTTCCAGTAAATTTCAAGTCTAGGTTTCAAGTGCAATCGGTGTCAAGAAAGCGAAAATCTTTTGTAACCAAAAATTAAATGAGGCAGTGATTGAAATGTAATTTTTCAATCACTGCCTCGTTTAAACTTGAAATGAAGTAGTGTTGACTTCAATTTACATCGTAGTCAACAAATTCAACTAAAGTTCAGTAGTAGGCGCACTTTTTTGCCGATAGAAAGCATCGCCGCGTTGCGTGAGTTTGGCTTTTTCACCGAGCGTTTGAACAACTGATTCGCGCATTTGTTCGTTTTCGAGTTTAAAATTGGCGACACCTCTCACTTCGACATCCGGGTCAGAAAAATGAATCACCAAGTAGCGGCGTTTTTCACGAATCAAGCCTGCCAGCCCCGCGCCGGGAAGCGGAATTACGCTGACCGCCGTTCCTGCTCCGGAGCGCACGGATTTTGTTCCAACATAAACCAAAGTCATCGCCTTGTAAGGAATCGAAAATTTTTCCTTTTGGTCTTTGCCGAAAAAAACGAATCTTTCGTTTTCATCGTCAAACTTGAGCGTGCCTTGTTGTTTATCGTCGAATCCAAACATTCCGCCTTCATATTTAGCAGTAAAGGAAGTCGGAGCAGTCGTTTTGGCAACAGACGTTTGCTTCGTGCTTTTCTCAACCGAACGCGGTTGGGCAAAACTGATTGCTGAGAAACTTAAAATTAAGGTTAGTAATAAAATTATTTTTTTCATAATACTTTGTTTTCAAATTCTAAACTGATACTCCTTAACGGGCTTTCATTTCTTCTTTGAAAGTTCGCCATAAGCGTAGTTCGGGATTGAACAATTGCTCATTCGGCAAACTCGATTCAACACCTTGGTAAATAATCGTCCAAACATCATTTTCGCGCGTAATCAAATAAGAATAAACCGGCAGCGGCAAAGGTTTGTAACCTACTTCATTATTGACTTTAATTTTTGTCTTCTGTGAAATGTTTTGTTCCGGCGAGGGAATATTTCCTACCCTAACTGATGCTTCACCAACCTGCTTTATACGGGTTGAAACGAATTGAGTTAATACGACATCGGCTTTCGAAATATCTTTTACAACTTCGAGTTTGCCGTATTTATCGCCGTCTTCTTTATTCCATTCATCAACCCATTTTTCAAAATGTTCGGCTTCGCTTCCACTGCGTTTTATCGCCAGAAAAATTTTCAATGAATCACCTGCGGGAAGTTTCGTATTTTCGTTGCTGCGTAGTATATCTTTATCGGGGATTTTAATCTGCTTGCGCAAATTAATTACTTCCTTTTTATCCGTCTGAGCAAAAACACCGCCGACGGTTGAAAAAAAGACTACCAATGCTAAAGCGACGAATTTCATATAATTTTTTAAATTAATTGATAAAATAAGAACGAGATTTGACTGACAAATCTATAGACGCATTCCGCCGAGCGTTCGTTGCCACGCCAAAGTTTGTTTGAGAACGCCGAGCCGCTGCCGGTCAGAATCCGAACAATCTAGCGAAAGCTCTTCGATGACTGCTTCGAGCAGCGGCACGGAGAAAAGTCCGGCGTGTGCGACGACTTGCGAATAATAATGAATTTGCAAACAATCGTTCGCGTCGGTGTGAAATTTCTTTATCTCGTCGGCTTCAATTTTATAAACATCCTGCCCGGCAGGAATGACTCGACGCGGAACGCCGTGCGTAATTTTCTCCCATTTATCAACTGCGCCGAGCAGCAAAATTCCGATAAGAAAACCTTGTTCGTTCAAATAATCAGGGCTGAACGAAGCGAGTTCGGGCTTTGGACTAAGGCGCGGTCCATAATTGGCGTATTCAGGATTAACGAGCATCGAGTCATAAATCACGCCGACAATCTGCGTTTCATCTTCAAACGGCAATTTGACAAATTGCGCGAAGCCGTAATCTTCCACCGTCGGCGGCGCGGCAACATCAAGCGCGTCAATCACGCGGGCGACGTAATCAATATGAGAATTTGAACTGACAATTCGGGCAATTTTCATAAGTCAGTAGTCAGTAGTCAGTAGTCAGAATGTTTTAACTGATAACCGACAACCGACAAGTGACAACTATCTTTTTAATTCGGGAATAATATATAAAAGCCACCACAAAAGAATCTGTATGGCGAAAATAATCACGCTCAAAGCAAGGCTGTAAATGGAAGTTCGCCCGCCGCCCAAGAAAGGTTTGCGGTAAGAAACGTAAATGCCGATGCCGCCCATCAAAAATGCGCCCGGACAAAATAAAATTCCCAGATACGGCACGAGCGAATAGATGACGAAAGCGGAAGCAGTCAAGGAAGCGGAATTTTTATTTTCGGCAAATAAATCGGTGATTTTTTCTTTCTGCTCAAATTGAAAAGATTTTCCCTGCAAACGATAAGATGCGCGAAGCGTATCGAGCGGCTCGTAATCTTCGAGCAGAAGTTTTCCGCAGACCCGGCAAAATTTGGCAAACTCGCGTTCGATTTGAGTCCCGCAAGCCGAACAATTTTGATTACGGATTGCAGGTTGCGGATTGCGGAATTGTCTTTCGCCGTTCGATTTCACTTTTGCCTTTTTACTTTTTACTTTTACCTTCTCCGACCTTTGCTCGCAGCTTTGCGCGAGACGTTAAAGTTCAGTTTTTCACGCATCGCAAAGTCTTGTAAAGCGCGGAGGAAAATTTCTCGATCGCGCATTGTGATGACGGCGGTTTGGTCGGCTGTTTCCAGCGCGTAAGGATAGCCCAAACCAATGACACATTCGGCGCGAACCGTATCCAAAACTTCATTTAATAGATTCTTTTCATAAATCCAACTTGGCACGTCGAGTCGCGCCGGTGCGCCTTCGCCCGTCGTTTGTAAATATGTGAATCCAACCAGCGGTTCGCCCGTTTCCGCATCGAGAAACGCGCTCAAGCCCTTACGTTTTGAATAACAGAAACAAGTTCGGTCGCCCCAGTTTTCCAAAGTTTGCGAAAAATTTATCGTTGAAGCGTGCAAGATATTCGCGTCGTAAAGCGTTTGCTTGTTCGAAGTCTGTGCATTGTCGAGCGTATCAAGAAGATTCATTAAATCACGCGCATAACTTCGGTCAACGTAGCCGACAATCGGAACTTCCATTTCACGCGAAAGTTTCACCAATCCGACCATTTTTTTGATGAAAGTTTCCTGCAGATCAGTTTGCGGCAGAGAAAAAGAAACGAGTAAAGTTCCGTCGAAAAACGCCAGCGGCATTTTCTCTCTTCGCTCGCGCCAACTTTTTTTCTTAATTAAAAATTCGCTCACCTTTTCGATTTCCGCGTGAAAACGTCTTTCGCCAACGCGCGTTTCGGGATTTATCGGTTCTTCCTGTTCCCGAAGGAGAGTTTCGGGTGAGAGAATCTCGAAATACGCATTCTTCACGTAACGCTGCGTTTGGTCGTGCGGGTTTTCAAACCAGCCGATTTGGATTGCGCCGACGGGCAAAGACACTTCACGCTCGGAGAAAAGTTGGCTGCCATCCGCCGCAAATGTCGTGCGGTTTTGCAAAATCTCATTAGCCCAACCACGCGCTTCTTCGTGATTTGCCCAACTTTCGGAAAAAAAAACCGAAAAAGTTTTTAAATTGTCGAGTTCATCCGAAGGAATTGCGCCCGCGTCTTTGCCAGCTAATTTTTTTTGGACATCCGCGTAAGGGGTTTGATTGAGTTGTTTTAATTTATTTAGATAAACCGTTAACTCACCCGCTTGCGAATCAGCAAAACGCCGAAAATCTTCGCGTTGATGGTCGAGTTCGGTTGTCAGCAATTCACGATAAAGCATTTTTCTTAACGAATCGAAACTTTTCAGATTGTAACACAACAAAAAGAAGGATTGAGAAATTTCTCAATCCTTCTTTGAAGATAATTCTTCCAAACATTTTACATCTGTCCTTCATCCGCACTCGGACCGTAAAGCGCGGGAACGGGAATGTCGTTCAAACGCAGATAAACAGAAAGCTGACCGCGATGGTGAACGATGTGATTCATCACCATTCCGCGAATAACGCCCGCTCTCGGCATATCAAGAAAAATCTGTTCGCCGTTGCGAAGTTTCCGGTTTTGCCCAAATGTTTCATCACTCGCATTCTTCAAAGTTTCGGTTGCCGCCGCGACATTTATTGTCGAAAATGTTAACTAACTCTTCGTTTGTTGCCGGTTTTGGCTCTTCATAACCTCCCGCGAAATCAAGTTCGTCTGTTTCCAAAGTTGCCGAAAACCAGCCGAACATATTAGCAACGTGCGTTGCCAAACGCCCCATCGTCATTGATTTTTCGTGCGGTTTCCAATCAAATTTTTCCGTCGGAACTCTTTCCAAAACCTTGCGTGTCGTCGCCGCTTCGTGTTGTAATTCGCTGATAGTGCTTTGTTGATTGCCATAATTTTATTCTCCTGAAATTTTAGATTTTTGCGTGGAAGATTGAACTTGCGATAAAGCGAAATGATTATAATATGGAAGAAACGCTATTGCAAGGATGAAACAAAAATTTAATATGCAAAGGAAATTCAGTTTCTTTTCGAATGTTTCAAATATTTGTAAGCAACAATTTAATACTATATCTTCATCACAAAATTAGCTTGGCATAATAAAAACTCGCCGCGTCGCCCGAAGGAAAAACGGGCGCGTGATGATAAATTTCATCAATCTTATACGGCATGGGATTTTTGAAAAGTTTGCCGTCAAAAACGAACGTGTGAAATTCGCCGTTTTCGCCGCAAGCATCAACGCCTTCAGGTAAATCTTTCACGAATTGCTCATCAAAAATCCGCCCGCAGAATTCTTTCGGCAAAAATTTTTCGTTGACGCAAATGACGACTGAACGGAATCCTTCGCCAATAAATTCATTAACCAAATCCAGCCTGTTTTCATTCCAAAGCGGCAAAACGGCTTCGATTTTCACCGCCGCGCAAACCTGTTCTTCCCAATCTCGATGCGCCTGCAAATCAATGTCGCCAAAAATCGCCGCGTCAATATTTTGCGCTTTGAGCCATTTCAATTCTTCAACAAAAACCGTTTCGTAATTTTGCCACGAAGCCGACGGCATAAGCAATTTAAAACCAATCGCTTCGGCTTGCGCCCGCATCATCTCACGCGAGATCGAATGAGAACGCGAACGCTCGCCTGTTTCATCACACATCGTCAAAAGATGTGTGATTTCATAACCGTTTTTAATGGCGCGATTGAGAGCCAAGCACGAATCTTTGCCGCCGCTCCAAGAACAAAATGCTTTTTGATTCATTATTTAACTTCGCTCGTTCTGGATTTCATAAAACCTATCAAAATAAACTGCCCAGTTAATTTTTATTGGAGAAAATACATCTAGGGGTAATTATTTGGATTTTCGATAGCAAATCCCTCTAATTTAGCCGCATTATTCAATTCAATATCCGCCGAAATTAAAATTAGCGGTGAAAGACCCTGTGCAATTCTTTCATTATTTGTTTCTATAGCAGATGCAACTTGAACAGCATCATAACCACGTAAAGCGTATTTTGTGGCAAACCGCATCGCTTCATTAAGCAATTTAGTCGTAACCTCAATGACAAAATAATTGTTTGTTAAGTCGTGCTGAAATAGTTTCAAAGCGTCATCGGCATCAGTTTGAGTCAAACTTCCGCCTTTTAATCTTCGAGCAAACGCCGATGCACTTCAACCTGTGTAATCCGAGCCAGCAAAATAAGATTTCCGCTTTTCAGGTTCGTTAAGTTTTCAACAAAGTTTGAGCCTGTTTCACTTAAAACTTCTGTTGGTGTCATTATTATTTAACCTCAAAAATTATTTTACACGGCTTGTTCTTCTCTTCATAAAATCCATCAAAACAAATTGTGTTAAATTATTCGGATTAGCGAAATACGCTTTGCCCTTGGTCATCGCCGACATTTGTTTGACGAATTCGACCAAATAATAATCATTGGCGAGCATAAACGTATTTATCATAATGTTTGATTTTCGGCAGGCTTGCACTTCTTTCATCGTTTCCGCCATCACAAACGGGTCGCCGCCCATCGAATTTTTATACAAAAGTCGTTTCTCATTCGGAACTGTTTGAGAATAACGGCGGTGATTGAAGAATGCAGAGTTCGACGGTTCGACAAACGCGGCGGTCGGTTTGCCGTCCGTGACCATTACTATTTGCTTCATATCTTTGCGCTGCGCGTTTAAAATTCGTCGGGCGAGCTTCAAACCTTCTGCCGTGTTCGTGTGATACGGTCCGACTTGGGTTGTGGCGAGTTTGGCAAGCGGCAATTCTTCTGCGCCGTCGTGAAACAAAACTATTTTGAGCGAATCGCCGGCGTATTGTGTTCTGATTAAATGCGCGAGCGCGAGCGCAACTTTTTTCGCAGGTGTAAAACGGTCTTCGCCGTAAAGAATCATCGAATGCGAACAGTCAAGCATCACGACGGTTGCGCAGGACGATTGATAATCCTGCTGATGAACGTATAAATCTTTGTATTCGAGATTGAGCGGAACACCCAAACCTTCACGCGCAATCGCGCTCATCAAAGTTGCGTTGACATCGAGGTTTAATGTGTCGCCGAATTCGTATTGTTTCGATGCCGCCGAAGCCTCGATTCCCGTGTCGAGCTGCGGCGTGTCGTGTCTTCCGATGCTGGATTTTCCGACTGAACCGAGCAATTTCTGCAAGGTTTTGTAGCCGAGAAAATCGAGACCTTTTTCGGTAACTTCAAAACGTATGTCGCGCTGGCTGGCTTGTCCGATTTCACCTCGACCTTCGCCGTTTTGATTTTGCTGCTGCGCTTGCGGCTGTTCGACTTCCTGAAGATTTAAATAACCTTCTTCAACTAATCTTTCAATCAGTTGATTTATCAATTCTTCAAGCAGCGAACCTTTAAATTTGCCTTCGTTTTCGGCGAGCATTTGTTCGACATCCTGCGGCGAAAGAATTTCCTGCTCGAGCAGCGCGTTGAGCAATGCTTCGCGCAGAGCGTCGAGCGAATCATCCATTTCATTGTGCTGGCGCGACCAGTAATAATCATCGTTATAGCCCGAATCGAGCAGCGAATCAGACAACGACTGCATCAAATCGCCTAAATTCAAACTATTTACATCGAATCCTTTAAATTTTGAATAGCGGATAAATTTCATCGCATTAAATTCCTCAAGTATAAAAATTTAAAACGCGCTTGCCAACGGGCAACCGAATTTTGTAAATTAGAATCATAAATCAGCTCTCGCTTTTTTACTCTCCCAAAAACTTATCACATTTCTCTCTCCGATTTGAAATCTAATTTAAGGAAGGTATTGAAAAATGAAAAAGTTTTTGGCAGGACTCATCGTCCTATTTATTTTGATGGTTTCCGCGCCGCTTTCGGCGGAAGCTCACAATGGTTGCGCGCGTCATCGTAAAGCGCGTAAATCCTATGCCAGCCGCACTTATCGTAGTCGGGCGGTTCAACCGCGATACGCGAATTACGGTTATGCATATGAAAAACCCAGCTTGTATCGTCGTCATCGCAATTTAGTTAATTTGGGAATTGCGACCGGCGGTGGAGCCTTAATCGGCGCACTCGTCGGCGGAAAACGCGGCGCGTTAATCGGAACGGGAGTCGGCGCAGGCAGCGGTGCGCTTTACACATATGTTCTGAATAAGAAAAAAAGAAGTTATACCGCCAGATATTACCCAAGATATCGAAATCGTTAAAATCTAACGATAGGTTAAATCGAAAAAGCCTTGATGTTCAACGCATCGAGGCTTTTTCTTTACTTTTTAATTTTACCAGGTTGACTTTAAAAACGACGCTCACCCCAAACCGTTCAGCACTAACCGAAATAGTGCTTTGGAAGTTAGCTGCAAAAAACAACTTTCCGCAGAAGTTGTTGAAAAATATAACATTGCTTTTTTGGCACGACTGTTGCCACTTGTTGAAGCAGATGAAGGTTGCAACCTTCAAATCCATAAGGAGAATTAAAGCAATGAAAAAATTTATAGCAACATTAATGATGATGGCGATGATGGCAGTTGCGCTTCCATTCACGGCAAACGCGCAAATTGGAAATACACGATATTACAGAAGCCGCACAAACACGACGCGGGTTTATAAAAACCCGAGCATTTATCGTCGGCATCGTAATTTGATTAACATCGGTATCGGAACGGGCGCAGGCGCTTTACTCGGTGCATTGGTCGGCGGTAAAAAAGGTGCGTTAATCGGTTCAGCGGTAGGCGCAGGCGGTTCGGCTCTTTACACTTACAAAATCAAACCTAAAACCCGTAGATACTACCGTCGTTAATTCGGTAATCGAAAAAATCGAAAATTTAACAAAAAACTGCGGTGAGTTTTCATAACTCACCGCAGTTTTTTGTTTTTATAGCCGTTTCGCTTTTAGTCTTTCGTCGTAAAGCATCTGATAAACGCGGTAGCTTGCCATCACTTTATAAACGTAATCTTTCGATTGCGTAAAAAGAATTTCGGGAACATATCGGTCGGGATTATCCGATTTTGAACGCGCCAGCCAACGCATCATATTATCTTCTCCGCCGTTGTAGCTCGCCGCGACAGCCGACGGTTGAGCGGGAAAAATTTTGAACAAATTCGACAGATATTGCGAGCCGAAAAGAATTGCCGTCGGCGGATTATAAAGTTCGTCTTGCTTGAAATTTTCGCGGTTTAATTCATCGGCGATTTTGTCGGCGGTCGTCGAGATAAACTGCATCAAACCACGCGCTGCCGCATTCGATTTAACATCGGCGCGATAACGCGATTCCTGCCGCATAACAGACAGCACAAAACGCGAATCAACTGCTCTCGGCAAAGAGTGTTTCAAAAGCGAATCGCCGTAAGGAGTTGGATAAAGAAGTTCTAAATGCTCACGCGGGATAAGCTGGATTTCGTAATCGGCAGGAACGGTTTTCCAAAGCGGTTCGATGTGAGAAATGGCACGATTCGCCCGCTCACCGCGTTTATAAAAAACAGCCAAGGTATAATCGAAATCCGATTTTGGATTTTGGATTTTGGATTTTGGATTTTCATCCTGATTGCCAGTTGCCAACTGTTGACGGCTATTTTCCAGTTCTGGCGCGGCTTCGTCATAAAGTCCAAGAAATAAGAGTTCGCCAGCTAAAGTTTGGTGATGATTAGTTAACGAACTTCCGCGTTTTTCCTTTAAAACTTCCTTGCGTCCGAGTTCTAAGATTTTCCCGTTCGGGATTTTTTGATAATCGGGCAAAGTCGTATATGCGTTTTTTAAAATCTCAAACATTTTAGCTCGAAGTTCAGCCGTTTCCGTTAAACGCAAAACTGATTGTGCGGCTTTTCTCTGTGCTTCGGCATTGCGGGCTTCGATGTTTTTCGCCAACTCGCCGATTTTTTGAGTGATAAAAAATTTCGCTTGCTCATTATTCGCCAACGCTCTTAATCGTTCAGTCGAACGCCAGCCATAATACTCGTTTCGTCCGTCGGGAATCGAAATATAAACGTCAATCGCTTCCGCGTAACGATTCATATTTTCCAGAACGAAACCTTTTAAAAAACTAATTTCAGGTTTGTTCGTGCCGCCCACAACGCGCGTTCCGCCCAAATCTGAAAAGTTTTGCAAAGCGTTTAAATCAGCAAGCGCATTTGTCCAATCGTTTTGCGAAAGGTGAATCCGAGCCTGTGCAAACAGCGCGAGTGCTTCGGGCAATTTCCCTCGAAAAACTTCTTGAGTCCTCAAAGTCCATTTCAAAGCGTTTGCGTTTTCGCCCGTATCACGCAAAATGTCAACGATGTTCAAGTAGGCGCGTTCGAGATTTTCTTCGCCGTTATATTTTCCGATGAATTTTTGATAGCGCGACATTGCTTCTTTCGGTTTGTTGACGCGCGAGTAAGCGGACGCAGCCTGACTTAAAGCGTCTTTTGCAATCGGGTGGTCGGGAAATTCGGCTTGAACACGCTCGAACCAAATTATCGCTTCGTTGAAATTTCTCTCCTGCATTAATCCGCGTCCGGTTTGATAAAGCGCATCGGAAACGTAATTGCTTGTCGGATGTTTATCGACAATGGCTTGATAATGCAGACGCGCGGACGGAAAATTGCGGTTAAATTGATAAATTTGGGCGCGTCGGAAATGTTCCGTATCGGCAAGCGGCAGCACGGTTTTTCCGAAATTGTCTCTGCCGACGGCGAGTTCGTCTAATGCTTTCGCGCCCGCCAGCGCAAAGTCGTCGGGTTGCGCCGGATTCGGCAAATTATTAATTAATTTCGTATAAACTTCTCGTGCTTCGTTTACTTTCCCGCTTTGCAAATAGGATTGTCCGAGAAGAACTAAAATTTCGCGGTCTTCGGTCTTCGGTTTTTGGTCTTCGGTTTTTTGATTAGAGTTTTGAGTTTGAGATTTTCTTTCACTCGCCACTCGCCACTCGCCACTCGTCACTAATTTAATTGTTGTGTCGTAATCCTTGCTTTCAAAATAGCTTTTAGTTAAACGCGCATTTGCCGCATTGACAATCAGACTTTCGGGCGCAAGCGTCAAAAGTTTCTGCAGGTAAATTCTTTCTAAAAACAAATTTCCGCTTGCCCGAAAAACTTGTGATAAATGCCACAAAGCATATTCGCTTAAAACAGAATTGCGACCCGCGACCGCTTGATAATTTGCCGTCGCCACTGCAAAATCGCCCTGCTTTTCCGCCATTCGCGCCAGCAGGTAATCATAATTGTTAAGCATAAATTTTTTTTGGTCGCTCTGTTCAAGGAATTGCAGCTCGACGACGGCAGTTTGATAATCTTTGTTTTCGACGGCGTTGCGAATTTTTGTGTGAGCTTCAGATGAATTTTGGGCGGAAACAGTAATGCAAAAAAGAAGCGAAAACAGAAAGAAGTTAGATAATCTGGCGTGTAGCATAAAAATGTATAAACGGTGTAAGCTAAAGGACACCAAAACACAAATATGATAGCAGAAACAATAAAAAATAGCGCGAGAATTTTGAGCGGTGCGGCAATTGCCGAAGAGATAAAAACAGAAGTTTTCGGCGAAGTTAAAAAACTCGAAGAGGAATATGGTTTTCGTCCGTATCTGGTCGTCGTGCGCGTCGGCGAAGATAAGGCTTCGGCGGTTTATGTTGGCAGCAAAGTAAAAACCAGCGAAGAACTCGGAATCATTTCCGAACACCGACATTTGCCGGCTGAAACTTTGCAGGAAGAGCTTTTGCAGATTGTGGACGATTTAAATTGTCGAGAAGATGTTGACGGAATTCTCATCCAATTTCCTTTGCCGAAACAGATTGACGAGAGCGCAATTTTGGAGAAAATAAATCCGGAAAAGGACGTTGACGGTTTTCATCCGGTAAATGTGGGAAAACTTTCGCAAGGTCAAAAGACACTTGCGCCTTGCACGCCCGCCGGCGTTATCGAGATTTTGAAGCGTTCCGAAATTGAAATTGCCGGCAAACATGCCGTCATCGTCGGGCGAAGCAATATCGTCGGCAAACCGATGGCGATGCTTCTTTTGCAAGAAAACGCGACGGTGACGATTTGCCATTCGCGCACAAAAAACTTAGCGGAAATCACCAACCAAGCCGACATTCTCGTCGCAGCAATCGGACGCGCCGGATTTATTCGGGGCGAACATATTAAAGAAGGCGCGACGGTAATTGATGTCGGCATCAATAATGTTTCAGACGCAGATTTTGCGCGTGAATTGTTTGATGATGCCGAAATTGAAAAGCGTCTTAACACAATCGAAAAACGCGGCTTCACTTTGGTCGGCGATGTTAATCCGAAAGAGGCGAAGGCAAAAGCGGCAAACTTCACGCCGGTGCCGGGCGGCGTTGGGCTTTTGACGGTGGCAATGCTGATGAAAAATACAGTTGACGCGGCAAAAATGAGAAGGAAAATGTGGAAAAGTGAAAAAGTGAAAAAGTGAAAGAGTGAAAAAGCTAGATTGAGTAAGCGCAAAAACTTTTTCACTCTTTCACATTTTCACTTTACGAATTATGAAATTTGAAGAATATCAATCGAAAGCAAGCACAACGGCTTTGTATCCGAATCGCTTTAGTAACCTCGAATATCCAACGCTCGGACTCACGGGCGAAGCAGGTGAGGTCGCCAACATTGTCAAGAAAATTCAACGCGATTTCGGCGGTGAAATTACCGATGAAATTCGCGCTAAACTCAAAGACGAACTCGGCGATGTGCTTTGGTATATTTCCGCTTGCGCCGATGAACTTAGTTTGACGCTCGAAGAAATTGCTGAATTTAACGTGGAAAAATTAGCGGCTCGTCACCAAAGAAAATAAATTACTTAATGTTAAAGGTCGGGCTAACAGGTTCAATTGCTGTCGGTAAATCTTTTGTTTGCGAAGTTTTCCGCGAACTCGGCGTGTTTGTTCTCGATGCCGACCAGACGGCGCGGGAAGTCGTCGAGCCGAACACCAAAGGATTAAAAGCGATAGTTGAAAATTTCGGGGCGGAAGTTTTGCAACCAAACGGCGAGCTTGACCGAATAAAATTGGGAGCGACGATTTTTGCTGACGAGGCGAAGCGACAACTTCTAAACTCTATTGTGCATCCATTAGTTATCGAAAAACAAAACAATTGGCTGCGCGCGAAAGAAGCGGAGAATCCGGACGGGATTTTTATCATTGATGCGGCATTGATGATAGAATCGGGCGGCTATCGGCGTTTCGATAAGATAATTGTCGTTTGGTGCGATTCCGCAACGCAATTGCAAAGACTCGTTTCGCGCAATAAACTAAATGAACAACAAGCCTTAAAACGCATCAACGCGCAGATGCCGCAGGAAGAAAAAAAGCGTTATGCAGATTTTTTGATTGATACGACGCAAGGCTTTGAATCTGCAAGACGACAAACAGTTGAAGTTTTTGAGCAATTGAAACTTTTATAAGAAAATGAAATCACAAATTCACACAGCTAAGTGCAAACGGAGAATCGAAAAAATATCCGTGTCTATCTGTGTCAACCAGTGGTTGATTGCTTTTCTATTATTTTCTGTTGCTTGTAATCAACTCGAAAAACCGAAACCCGCACCTTTTTACGCCGAAACCGCTCCGTCGCAAAAGAAGGAATTTCGTTGGAGTAACGGCAAGATGCCGAAATCGTTCGACCCTGCGTTTGCTTCCGCGCCGCCGGAAACCGATGTCGTCCGCGCCATTTATGAAGGTTTGACCGATACCGACCCGAAAACTTTGAACGCAGTTTCGGCGATTGCGGTTGATTGGAAATCTACGGATGATTTCAAAACCTGGACATTTAATTTACGACGCGATGCCAGATGGTCAAACGGCGAGCGCGTTACGGCACAAAATTTTGTGCGTTCGTGGAAGCGTTTGGCGGAAATGAAAGGTAAGGTTTCGCATCCCGAATTACTGCAGAATATCGTCGGTATGAAAATCTTCGAGAAAGAAATCCGTCCAAGCGTCGAAGGCGACAGTTTTGATGTTTTGTCAAAACCTTCAACGACGGAAAGTTCTCAAATTTTGCCGAGTCAAACTAACTCAAATTCATCAAACGTTTTACAAGAACCGCCTGAAACCAATTCAAATACCGAGCAAAAACCGAAAATTGAACGCACATTTGAACGAAAATACGGCGTTGAAGCGATTGATAATTTCACTCTGAAAATCTCGCTCGTTAAACCCGATAAAGATTTTCCCGCGCTTGTTGCGCATCCGATTTTTCGCCCGATTTACGGCCACGGCAAGGAATTTGAGACGGGGAAATTAAACGCCAACATTGTTACTAGCGGCGCGTTTCGTGTTTTTTCGGTTGGACAAGACGGCATCACGCTCGACCGCGCCGAGAATTATTGGAACACGGAGTCGGTCGAAATCGAAAGAGTGCGGTTTGTGCCGACGGAAAATGCTGAAAAAGCGTTGGAAGCATATCGCGCGGGCGAAGTGGACGCGGTGACGAACGCGGATTTTGAGCCGTTGGCTTTAAAACTTCTCACGCCTTACGAAGACTTCCAGCGCACGCCGCACGCCGCGCTTAATTTTTACGAATTTAATTTGAAGAAACCGCCGTTTGACGACCGCCGTGTGCGTGAAGCCTTGGCGATTGCCATCGAGCGCGAGCGTCTGACCGAAGATGAAATGGGCGACGCGAGCCAGCCGGCTTTGAGTTTCCTACCGTTCAGCAATGAAAAAACCAAACTCGTGCAAGACGCAAATCGCGCAAAAAATCTTTTGGCGGAGACTGGTTTTGCCAAAGGTGAAAATTTTCCGACGATCAAATTACTGGTTAATCGTAATAACGTGCAACAGCGTATAGCCAGAAGCGTAGCGAAGATGTGGAAGCAAAACCTGAACATCGAAACGGAAATCATTGTTAAGGATTCGACTGAAATTACATCCGCGTGGGCGAGCGATGATTACGCGCTCGTTCGGCGCGGCGCGGTAATTCCGACGACGAACGAATCAGCTAATATGTCGGCGATTTTCCTGCCCGAAGATGAAGTAATACCCGACGCGACAATTGATAAATCTATAGAAAAGGGCGAAGTTCTTCAAAGTGGAAACTCAAACACTGCCGTCACTGTAGTAGCGTCAGAACAATCGAAGATTGAGGGTGATGCCAACCAGATGCCGTCTGAAAATTCAAATACGAAAACGGCTGCCGACGGCAGAACGATTTCGACCGAAGCGCAGGCAATCGTCGAACTTCACGCAATACCGCTTTATTTTCCGACTTCTTATTCTTTGGTCAAGCCGTATATTCAAGGATTCGATATTAATGTTTTGGACGCGCCTTCGCTCAAAAACGTCAAAATTGATAATAGCTGGCAACCGAAAAAGGCGAAAAGCGAATCGTAAATTTTAAGTTTGTCCTTTGTTCTTCGTCTGTTATCAGTTGCTTTCGCGGTTTTAGCGAAGGGCTAATAACAATGGATAAAGAACAAGATAATTCTTGCCTGTCATATTTATAACGTGGTAAGTTTATCGCGGTCAAAATTTTTCAGCATTGCTCTCCCACTCCTGTAAAACAGGATTTATTTACAATCGGCAGTTTCATACGAAGGAGTTTTTGTTATGACGCGAATCAGTTTAAAGCAAACTTGTTTAGGCATAGCGTCCGTTGCTGTGTCTTTATTTTTGGTAAGTTGCACAAGCTCGGCGAACAATCGTTTTTGGGGCAGAACAGTCGCTCCGACCGACAATGTTTTGCGGTATATTTCCGGCTCGGAGCCGGAATCGCTTGACCCAGCGTTCGGGACGGGACAGCCGGAAGCGCGTGTTTATATGGCGTTGTATGAAGGTTTGCTCGAATATCACCCGAAAACAATGGAGCCGATTCCGGCGATTGCTGAGAGCTGGGAGATTAATGAGGATGGCACGGAGTATCTTTTCCATTTGCGAAAAAACGCTAAATTCTCCAATGGCGACCCGATAACCGCTAAGGATTTCGTTTATACCTTTCGCCGTTCGCTATCGCCCGAACTCGCTTCGCGCAATGCAAATCTCGGTTATTACATCAAATACGCCGAAGCCTATAATTCCGGCAGTAGGTTTGTGCGCGATACTAACGGACAGTTTTTACTCAAAAAGGATTTGGTTAAAGAGGGCGGAAGTGAGACGGTGGAATCCAACCACGAAACGCAAGGTGTCGTAACGGAGTTTCACAAATTTATAGATTCACCGGAACGTTTAACTGTTAAAGCAGACGAAAAAGAACGCGCCAAACAACTCGAAGCCGACCCGAAACTGAAAGCCGCCGTCGAAGGCAAAGAACTTGTTCCCGTGCGGGACGAAGATATAGGCGTGGAAGCGGTGGACGATTACACTCTGCGGATTAAACTTTATCAGCCCGCGCCGTACTTCATTCAACTGCTTCCGCATCAACTATTCCGCGTCGTCCATCAACCCTCAATCGAAAATTTTGGCAAAAATTGGATGCGCGTCGGCAATATCGTCACGAGCGGCGCATTTAAATTGTCCGTGCATCGTCCGTATGATGAACTAGTCGTCGTTAAAGACCCGAATTACTGGGATGCAGCAAACGTCAAACTCGACGCAATTGAGTTTTATCCGCTTGAAGAATCAACGACGATGATGAATCTTTACAAGGGCGGACGCGCTGACGCGGTTTATAATCACATCGTTCCGCCGGCTTGGCTCGATGAAATCCGACCTTTTAAAGCTGAGTATATGGATCATCCGGAGGCGGCGAATGAGTATTACAGTTTGAGCGTTAAAAAACCGCCGATGGACAATCTGAAAGTTCGACAGGCTTTAAGTTTGGCAATTAACCGCGAGGCATTGGCGCAGTTTCGTAAAACGCCCAAACCGTTATCGAACTTTACGCCCGACGGCATTTTCCCAAAATATGACGAAGCCCGAAAAAAAGTTTTCGGAGAAAAATTGAAAGCGGAAAATATTACGGTTGAAGAATGGTCGAAACAACGCCTGTTCGACCCAGAAAAAGCTAGAAAGCTAATGACCGAAGCCGGATTTCCCGTGCAAAAAGCGGGAAACGGTTGGAGCTGTCCGACGTTTCCGGTTGATAAAGTAACGCTTAATTACAACACGGCAGAAAGCAATAAAGCCATCGCCGAATTTAATCAGGCGCAGTGGAAACAAAACTTGGGTATCACGATTCCGATCAAAAATATGGAGTGGAAAACATTTCTTCCCTTTCGTGCGGGCGTGCAGTATCAAGGCATGGCGAGAAACGCCTGGTCCGCCGATTATATGGATCCGTTCACATTTTTGAATCTTTTTTATTCGCCGCAAAACGACGGCGCGACTGGTTTTTGGGACCCGAAATATGACGCGTTACTCGACTCGGCGAACAAGGAACTCGATTCGCAAAAGCGGCTCGAAATGCTAGCGACCGCCGAATTTCAAGTTTTGCAAGAGCAACTTGTCATACCGCTCGTTACGCAGGCAACTAATTGGATGAAAAAGCCATATGTCAAAGGACTGTATCCCAATCCGGGAACGCTCCATGCTTGGAAATTTGTCTATATTGAGCGCGACCCGAACAAATGGGACGTGAACGCCGAAAACATTATGAAAGATGAAGACCCGAAGGTTGAAGAACAAATCAATCGCGTGAAAGCGACGATGATAGCGCAAAGATAAAATGAAAGATTCTTTTCCAGAATCGCTGGACGATTTGCAGGGGCAGGTTAAATCTCTGCAAACAGCGCTAATTAGTTTAATTAACGATTTGCTTGAAACGAATGCCAAAATTGATAAATTGTCCGAGCGAATAAACGATTTGCAAATTTTACAGAGACAAACCGACGAGCGTTTGAATGCCGTAATTTTAATGGCTGAGAGATTTTTCAGCGGGAAAACGGCAATTCTAAGAAAAAGAAATAAGCGATTTTCAATTTAATTAACCGATAGCCAAAACCTAAACTATGCTAAGTTACATCATTCGCCGATTGCTAATAATTATTCCGATGGCGTTGCTCGTCGTTACGGTAACGTGGGTTTTAATACGAATGGCTCCGGGCAATTTTTATTCTTCTGAAAAGAAATTGCCAGCCGCCGTCGAAGCCAATATCAAAAAGAAATACGGACTCGATAAGCCGGTTATTCAGCAGTATGGAATTATGATGTGGAACATCGTGCGCGGTGATTTCGGCGATTCGCTCAAATACGAAGGACAATCGGTTAATGAAATTATCCGGCGGCATTTTCCGTATTCGGCGACTATCGGAGTTCTCGCTTATATTTTGGCATTAATTCTCGGACTCGCAGCCGGAATTGTCGCCGCGCTCAAACAAAATTCAGCGTTCGATTACGGCTCGATGTCTTTGGCGATGCTCGGACTTTCCGTTCCGAATTTTGTCATCGGTCCGATTCTGGTTTTGATTTTCTCCTTGTGGCTGTATATTTTTCCGCCGGCGCGGTGGGGCGGAATCAGCAGTATTATTTTGCCGGTGATAACTCTTGGGGCGATTTACGCGGCTTATATTGCGCGACTGACACGCGCCGGAATGCTCGAAGTAATGCGCTCGGATTACATCCGCACGGCGCGAGCAAAAGGCTTGAGCGAATGGAAAGTTCTGCTCAAACACGCCGTTCGCGGCGGGTTGATTCCGGTTGTTTCTTTTACCGGTCCCGCACTTGCCGCGCTGCTTGCCGGAACGGTGGTTGTCGAAAGAGTTTTTGCGATTCCCGGACTCGGTAATATTTTTATCCAATCGGTGCTTAATCGTGACGAGCCTTTGATTTTAGGAATCGTTGCTTTTCTTTCGATTCTGATTATGATTTTCAATTTGCTGGTTGACGTTTCCTACGCCTTTTTAGACCCGCGAATTAGATACGAATAAAAGCTATGACAACAGTTGTTGAGTTAGAAAAAGTTTCACGGATTGTGCCGAAAAGATTTCGTGCCGAAGATTTCCGTAAAATGACGGAAGTCGGTATTTTGCCGGAAGAAAGCGGTTGGGAAATCATTGACGGATATTTGATAGATAAAATAAGCATCGGAAGCAAACACGCCGGAACGGTAAAAAAGTTGAACCGCAAACTATCTTTAATAGTCGCAGACAAGGCAATAATTTCCATTCAAGACCCAATTCACATTGATGAATACAATGAACCCGAACCGGATATCGCATTGCTTGATCCGCGCAGAGATTTTTATGCTGAAAGTCATCCGACACCGAAGGAAGTTCTGTTGTTGATTAAAGTTTCCGATTCGACGATTGAATATGACCGCGACATTAAAAAGACGCTTTACGCCGAAGCGGGAATCGCGGAATTTTGGCTGGTAAATTTGAAAGAAAATACAGTTGAGGGTTATTCGTCGCCGAAAAACGGAAATTACCGCTTGGCGGAAATTTTGGAATCCGGCGAAACGATAAAAGCAGGGACGATCGAGAATTTAGAGTTAAAGATTGAAGAAATTTTAGGCTTGTAAAATTTTATGGAACAACCAGAAGTAGTTAAAGGCGCGTCGCTGTGGAAAGATTCTTGGAAGCGTTTGCTGAAAAACAAATTGGCGGTTTTCGGTTTGGTTGTTGTCGCATTGATGACGATTGCAGTCATCATCGGTCCTGCAATTATCAAATGGACAACCGGCTACACATACGATTTTATTCCGCCCGACGGCGATTATATAAAATCTTTTCCGCCATCGCTGCAGCACCCGATGGGAACGGATGATTCGGGACGCGACATCTTAGCGCGTGTTCTGCAGGGCGGCAGAATTTCTTTGATGGTTGGCGTGATTTCTACCATTGTTTCGTTAATCGTCGGCGTTTCATATGGCGCAACGGCTGGTTATCTTGGCGGCAGAATTGATAATTTTATGATGCGCCTCGTGGATATTATTTACGCGATTCCATATATCTTAATCGTCATTGTTCTGCTGTCGGTTTTCGGCGGACCGAATACGCCGCAATGGATTCAATCAATCTCCAATTCTATCGGCGGCGGTGAAGGCTTAAGCCAAATTATTTTACTCTTTTTCGCGCTTGGCTTGGTTTCGTGGCTGACAATGGCGCGAGTTGTGCGCGGACAAATTCTTTCATTAAAAAATCAAGAATTTGTAATGGCGGCGCGGGCGACCGGCGTTTCCACACCTTCAATTATTTTCCGTCATTTGGTTCCGAACGCGCTCGGTCCGGTGATTGTTTATGCGACGCTGACAATTCCTTCCGTAATGTTGTCGGAGGCGTTTCTCTCATTTTTGGGTATCGGAGTTCAAGCACCGTTCGCATCTTGGGGAAGTTTGGCATCGGACGGAATTAAAAACATTTCAGTTTTTCCTTGGCAATTGATTTTTCCGGGCGCAACGATGGCGTTAACTTTGTTTTCGCTTAACTTTTTGGGCGACGGTTTGCGCGATGCTCTCGACCCGCAAACGCGCAAGTTTTAAATTTTTTTGAGGTGAGAAATGGAAGTAGTAACCACTTTAGATTTACAGGAACTTCTAGCCGACATTACGCCGGAAAATCCGAAAATTTTATACGGCGTACATTGGGAAGATTATGTCGAACTATGCGAATCAATTTTAGATGAAACCAACTTTAAAGTTAGTTTCAATCGCGGAGTTTTGAAAATTATGGTGCTAGGTTTCAGACACGATAATGAATCGCGGTTTTTGCACGATTTAATCAGACAGACGAGTTTGGTGTTGAAAATAAAGTCAATTCCGGCAGGTTCGATGAGTTTGATTTCCAACCGGGTTCGCAAGGGCGCAGACCCGGACGAATCTTATTACATTCAAAATTACGACCGCGCAAGTTTCAAACGAGAACTTTATGACGATGAAACCGACACGCCGCCCGACCTGGTAATCGAAATTGACGAAACTCACAAATCCGACGACAAATTTGAAATATACGCGGCTTTCGGCATCAAGGAATTTTGGCTTTACGACTCGCAAGTTTTGAGAATGTTTGAGCTGTCGGAAACGGGCGAGTATCTTTTGATTGCAAAAAGCCTTGCTCTGCCACTTTTAACCGATAAAGTTTTAACCGAATTTCTCAATCGAAGCCAGAGCGAAGACCAATTTGAAGTTTTAATCGACTTTGAAAGATGGTTGCAAGAAAATAAATGATTATGAAAAAATTACTCATCACTATTATTTTACTAACGATTTGTTCTACTCACGCGCAAACCGATGAAAAGGAAACTCTCAAACAACTTAATCAGAAAGTCATTACCTCGTATCGGAATCAGAAATTTGATGAAGCACTCAAACTAGCACAACAAGCAGTGGATTTAAGCCTCAAAATCTATGGTGCAGAACAGCCGGAAACTGCCGTTGCCTACACAAATTTAGGTGTGATGTATCAAGACAAAAAGAAATATAAAGAGTCAATCGAAAATCTGCAAAAGGCGGTAGAAATTTATCAAGAAATGTCCGCCTCAAACAGTAAAGAACTTATTGCAACGCATCAGATACTCGCGTATTCGCAATTCCTGAACGGCGACACGAAGGAATCAGAAGCAAATTATTTGAAATCAATTGAAGTTGTAAAAAGTAAATTTGGGAGAGAGAGCAAAGAAAGTTTTCTGCCGATTTTGAACACGGCTAATTTTTACGCCCGTACCGAAGAAGATGAAAAAGCCCGCGAGTCTTATCTTAAAAGTTATGAGTTGGCGAAAAAACACTTTGGGGAAGAAAGCAGTCAATTTGAGTCGGTAAGTATTTACGTTCGAGTTTATTCTAAAAGTAGCATTTCAACTGACGAGATTAAAAAGAATGAGTTTAAGAAAAGATACGCTGAAATTGTCGGCTATGAAATTGGTGAAGCAACCAGCTTAATCAGGCCTACTTATCCATATCTGGCAAGAACTCAAGGAAAACGAGGGAGAATCGTCGTTAAGGTTTGGGTTGATGCGGAAGGAAATGTTACAGATGCGAAAACCGTTTATGGAGATTTGGTTTTTCACCCGGAAGTTGAATATGCGGCGAAAAAATCGAAATTCAAGCCAACAATTAAAAACGGAAAATCCGTTCAAGTCGTCAATTTTGTCACTTACAATTTTTAGAGTACTTTCCTCTTATCGGTAACATTTAATCGTTCCTTAAAGGTTTAATTCCTCGTAGCTCTGCTACGGAATATACTGTGTGAATGAGCGAGTTCATTCATAAGAAGCACAATGTCAGCGTGTTGCTGTATCACATAGTATGTCCGGCAAA
>MWVV01000182.1_pt1 | contig 22529 bp, 25 predicted proteins | sample 1047281 | NCBI WGS metagenome assembly MWVV01 (sample SAMN06349986, study PRJNA376086) | soil metagenome | isolation source: PT-2 sample Antarctic (ecotone) soil | place: Antarctica | collected 2015-01-13 | reverse complement strand
ATTGCCGAGGGTCGGAGTCGAACCGACATGGGATTGCTCCCGCTAGATTTTGAGTCTAGTGCGTATACCAATTTCGCCACCCCGGCGCGTGTTATAGAAGTAGGCGGAATATGAATGATAAAACTATTCGCAATCGTGCGTCAAATGTTGGTGATTATTTCGTTCGAGAGTGCGAGCGCGTATCGACGCAGCGAGCGGTTTTTTCATAATCGTTAAATAAATTACGTGCGGCTCGGTTTTGTTTCGCGCGTGGTTTCATTACAATTATTGATTGTCTCGATTGAAAATGGACGACTCGTTATGTCTCTGCGATACGAAAAAAACGATGAAAGCTCTCCGCCGCCGCAATTGCCGACGCCCGAAGAATTTTTAAAACAGCAGAAAGATGCGATTCGCCGGCGCTCTTTTTGGTTTCTGGCGGGCGGCGCGTTGCTTTTGGCGTATATTGTTTTTGAGTTGCTCGCGGGAAGAGCATCGGCGCGCGATTTGTTCGGCGACATTTTTTTTATTCTCGGCTTGTTCGGTCTGGGCGGCGGCGCGTGGGGCGTTTATTACGCGCGCCGATTGACGCTTCCCGATTTAATCCCGTCGCCCGAAGCCTTTGAGTTTCTGCAGGCGGCGCGCGCGGACGGCACGAAGCCTTATTTCACTTATATTATAATCGGATGTTTAATCCTCGTTACCGTTTTCGAGCTTTTGACCGAGCGCGTCGCGTCGGTTTTCGATGTCGGCGAGCAGTCGGCGGCGGTTGCCGGACTCGTTAAACCGCTCGTCGTTCATCGGGGCGAATACTGGCGGATTTTGACGGCGGCAACCCTGCACGGCATTTTCCCGCTGCATCTTTATTTCAATGCGCAGGCGCTTTACGGCTTCGGCAATTTAATTGAGCGGCTCTCGAACCGCGCTCACTTGGCAATCGTTTTTCTGCTCTCGATTGTCGGCGGCGGATTTTTGAGTTTATTTTCGATGCCGGATGTAAGCTCAATCGGCGCTTCGGGCGGCGTTATGGGGTTGATTGGATACGCGGCTGTTTACGGTTACCGCCGGAGACGACAATTGCCGCCGGATTTTTTGAAAACGATGCTCGTCAACATCGCCTTTATCGCCGCGTTCGGCATCATCGCATACAAAATCGTCGATAACTTCGCGCATTTAGGCGGGCTTCTGACCGGCGCGCTTTACGGGTTTTTCCAAATCCCGCGCGATTTGCACAAAAATCCGCGCTTCGTCAAAAGAAAAACGGAAGTTTTCGGCTTAATCGCGCTCGGCGTTTTTATTTTCACGTCTATTTTAACCGTTCTGCTGCTGTTAAAAATAGTTAGGTTCTAATCGCTGCGCGCCCAAACAAATCTGTTGCAATCTAAGCTCCAAAATCCAAAATCAAATGAGAGTCCGCGTTCACCAGCACGTCAATCCGCTCGCGCCGTTTTATCGCGTTCTGCCGCCGTCTTTCGAGATTGAAAACGCGTTTGCCGCGCCTGATTTACCGCTTCATCTGGACATCGGTACGGCGCGCGGCAGATTTCTTTTGCAAATGGCGGAAATAGAGCGGCGGCAGAATTTTCTCGGTCTGGAAATCCGCGCGCCGCTCGTCGCCGAAGCGAATCGTTTGGCGTCTGAAAAAAAATTAACGAATCTTTGCTACCAATTCTGCAACGCCGGTTTCGCGCTCGACGATTTTTTGGAAAATTTACCAGCCGGAATCTTGCAGACCGTAACGATTCAGTTTCCAGACCCGTGGTATAAAAAACGCCACGCCAAGCGCCGAATGGTCAACGAAACTCTTGTCAAAGCAATTGCCGAACATCTGAAAACTTCGGGCAGAATTTTCATTCAATCGGACGTTGATTTTCTCTCTGAAGAAATGTTTGCGCTTTTTCGCGCCCCTGAAAACCTGCGCGAAATCGAACAAGGCGAAAATCCGTTTCCCGTCAAAACCGAGCGCGAGCGGGCGGTCGAAGAAAAAGGCTTGCCGATTTACCGTGCGGCGTTTGAAAAAACCGAGCGTGGATAAATTTTATAAAAATCGAGGTTCGCCGCGCGGCTATTTCGCTTTTTTTCAAAATTCACGATGATTTTCCCGAAATTTCAATTTGCCGCCGAACAGTTCAGATTTTAACGACGCGCGGCGCGAAAAACCGCTTGTGATTTGCGGCGGATTTACGGTTTAATAATAGTGCATTTCAATTCGGGCGTTTTAATAAATCCGCCGACGCCGCCATTTTTCGGCATCGATTAAAAATTAAATTCACGATGCGACGTGAGAAACTTGCGAAAGACGCGAAGATTTTTCCGACAGGTAATCTATGAAATTAGTTCTTCAAAGACAAATCCAGCTTGCCTTTGCCGTCGCGCTCGCACTGCTTTTGACCATCGGTTTTTTCGCCTACCGCAGCGCCGAAGCGTTCCGCGAGTCGTTAAAATGGGAACAGCACACGCAGGAAGTCCTTCGCCAGCTTGAAGACACGCAGAATTTGCTGACCGATGTCGAATCGAGCGGGCGCGGTTTCGTTATTACGGGCAACGAGGATTTTCTCGAACCATACCGCGATGTCGAGCCGAAAATCGGCGAAAATTTATCGACGCTGCGCGGGCTTATCGCCGACAATCCGAAACAGACGGCGGAGTTTGCCAATCTCGAAGCCGCCGCGCGTGAAAAAATCGTTTTCACGCGTGAGCTGCTTGAGGTGCGGCGCGGGCAGAGCAACGAGCAGGCAAGCAAACTCATCAACGGCGGGCGTGGCAGAGATGCGATGAAAGCGATTCGCGCCTCGGTCGGCAGGATGAAGGACGAAGAGCGCAGCTTGCTCAAACGGCGCGAGGACGATTTAGACCGAAGCATCGACAACATTTTGTTTTTCCTGTTTTTCGGCACGGGCGCGGGCATCGTTTCGGTCGGTCTGGCAAACTGGGCGATTTTCCGCGAAGTCGGGAAGCGGCGCGGCGCGGAAGAAGAATTGCTGGATTTAAATCGAGATTTAGAACAGCGCGTTCAAGATAGAACACAGGAATTGTCCGAAAAAAATAAACAATTAAACGAGCAGATAAAAGGGCGCGAGCGGGCGGAAAACCGTCAGCGCATCGCGCTCGAAGTCGGGCGCTTGGGAACGTGGACGCTTGAGCCGGAGACGGGGCGCGCCGAAATCGACGAAAGGAGCTTGTCGCTTTTCGGGCTTTCCGACGCGGAATTTGACGGCACGGGCGAGCAGGCTTTCAGCCGCATTCACCGCGAAGATTTTCCGGCAGTCGAACAATTGTTTCGCAAAGCGTTTGACGAGCGCGCCGATTTGAACGCCGAGTTTCGAGTCGTTTTGCCGGACGGCGCGGTGCGCTGGAATCACTGCATCGGACAGCCGCAGACGGATGAAAACGGAGAGATTACGCATCTTATCGGGCATTGCCGCGACGTTACAGACACAAAGGAAAGCGAGCTAATCCTGCGCGAAAGCGAAAATTTCAGCCGCGCCATTCTTAATTCGCTCCCAGCGCACATCGCCGTTCTCGACAAAAGCGGCACAATCATAGAAGTCAACGAAGCGTGGCAGAATTTCGCGCAGGCAAATTGTCTGGAAGAAAAAATCTCGGCGACCAGCGTCGGGCAGAATTATCTTGAGGTTTGCGAGCGAGCCAACGCATTTGAATCGAACACGAAACAAGTTTTAGAAAATCTGCAAGCGGTCTTAAATGGAGAAAAAACCGGCTTCGCGTTTGAATATCCGTGTCATTCGCCTTCGGAAGAACGCTGGTTTATTTTGCAGGTCAGCGCGATGCGCGGCGCGCGGCGCGGCGGCGCGGTTGTTTCGCACATTGACATCACCGCTCGCAAACAAGCGGAAAACGAATTGAAAATCAGCGAGCAGTTTAACCGCAGCGTTTTTGACAACAGCCCTGACTGCATTCACGTTCTCGAACTGGACGGAACGATTTTCGCCATCAACAAAAACGGTTTGAAGTTGATGGAAATTGACGATGAAGCGGATTACATCGGCAAACAATGGATTGATTTTTGGGAAGGCGAAGAAGAAGGAGAACTGGCGTATCAGGCGATTCAAACGGCGTCGAGCGGCGAAACCGCCGTTCTCGAAGGCTTTCGCAAAACCGAGCGTGGGCGCTTGAAATACTGGCACGCATCCGTCTCTCCGGTCTTCGGCGCAGACGGCAAGCCGAACCGTCTGATTTCGACTTCGCGCGACATAACGGAACGCCGCCAGAACGAGCGCGAACGCGAAGAACTGCTCAAACGCGAGCAAGCCGCGCGCAAGGAAGCCGAAATCGCTAACCGTATGCGCGACGAATTTCTAGCGACGGTTTCACACGAATTGCGCGCGCCGCTCAATTCGATTTTAGGATGGGCGCGGCTGCTCGAAAAAGGAAAACTCGACGGGGCGACGGCGGAGAAAGCCGTAACGACAATCATCCGCAACGCCGAATCGCAAAACCGTCTGATTGAGGATTTGCTCGACGTTTCGCGCATTATTTCCGGCAAACTGCGGCTCGAAGTGATAACGATAAAGCCGATAAACGTCGTCGAACAGGCACTCGAAACCGTGCGACCGGCGGCGGAAGCAAAAAATATCACTCTGGAAATCAAGGAAAACCCGGACGTTTCGCACATCTCCGGCGACCCGAATCGCTTGCAGCAAGTAGTCTGGAATTTGATGTCGAACGCGATAAAATTTACGCCGAACGACGGGCGCGTGCGGCTTGAAATCGAGCGGGTTGAGGATTTTGTCGAAATCCGCGTGAAAGACACGGGCGTCGGCATCAAGGAAGAATTTCTGCCGCACGTCTTCGACCGTTTCCGGCAAGCCGACGCTTCGAGCATCAGAAAATTCGGCGGTTTGGGTTTGGGACTTGCTATCGTGCGGCACATCACCGAAATGCACGGCGGCACGGTCGAAGTTTTCAGCGACGGCGAAAACAAAGGCTCGACGTTTATCGTGCGCCTGCCGCTGCTGGCGTCGCCGAAAGACCACGAAACGGCTGAAAATAAATCGGCGAACGGCGAAAACCGAAACGGCGCGGCGAAATTCAGTCTCGACGGACTTCTTATACTTGTGGTTGACGACGAAGAAGACACGCGCCAACTGCTGGTTCAAACCTTGACTTCCTACGGTGCGACGGTCGAGACGGCGAGTTCCGCCGCCGAAGCGTTTCAGGCATTTGTCGAAAAACACCCGGATTTCCTCGTCTCCGACATCGGAATGCCGGACGAAGACGGCTATTCGTTAATCCGTAAAATCCGCGCCCTTGCCGAAGCGCGATACCGAAACGTTCCAGCCGTCGCGCTGACGGCGTTCACGCGCGCCCAAGACCGCGTTCGCGCGCTCACCTCCGGCTATCAAAACCACGTCGCCAAGCCGGTTGAGCCGGACGAACTGGCAACCGTTATCGCAAGTTTAACCGGACGCCTGCAAATGGAGAAAGATGATTAAGTGATAAGTAAAAAGTAAAAGCAGAATTCTTTACTTATCACTTATTAAAGAATGTTTGCGTTTAATCAACAGCCAATCGGGATTTTTGATTCGGGCGTCGGCGGGCTAACCGTTTATCGCGCGCTGCACGAGCGTCTGCCAAACGAGCGTTTCGTTTATCTGGGCGATACGGCGCGCGTTCCGTACGGCACGAAGTCCCTGGCGACGGTCGAGCGTTACGCGATTGAAAATTCGCTCTTTTTAGCCGCGCGCGGCATAAAACTTCTGGTCGTCGCCTGCAATACGGCGTCGGCTTTGGCTTTGCCGAAAATCCGCGCGCAAATCGGCGTCGAGGTTGTCGGCGTAATCGGTCCGGGCGCGCGCAAAGCGGTTGCGGTAACAAAGAAAGAGGCGCGCATCGGCGTTATCGCCACCGAAGCGACCGTGCAGAGCGGCGCTTATTCCGAAGCGATAAGGCGCGCGAACGAAGACGCGGAAATTATAGAGACGGCGTGTCCGCTCTTTGTCTCGCTCGCCGAAGAAAACTGGCGAGACGAGCCGGAAACGCGCTCGATTGCAAAGAAATATTTAGAAAAAATCGTCGCAAAAAAAGTTGACGCGCTCGTCTTGGGCTGCACTCATTACCCAATTTTGCGCGGCGTGATTCAAGAAATAGTCGGCGAAAATGTTACGCTCGTCGATTCGGGCGAAGCGACCGCCGAAGAAGTCGAAAAACTTTTGCGGGAAAAAAATTTGGCAAACGCCGCGCCGCACAAAGCATTCGGGAAACGCGCTTTGTGCGACGATTTAGACCATTTTTACGTAACGGACGCCGCCGACAGATTCGCCCGCGTCGGCGAAAGATTCTTAGGCGTCAAACCGTCAAGACTCGAAGCGGTTGAAGTTTTCGGCAAAGACGAATTAGTGAACGGTTAATCGTTAAGCCAAACTTGTATTCTCGGATTATCCATTTACAATTTACCGTTCGCTATTTAATAAATATATGAGCTATACGAGAGACGACAAACGAGGGTTCGACCAGTTGAGAACGACGCGCATCACGCCCGGCGTTTCGCCTTACGCCGAAGGCTCGGCGCTTATCGAAGTCGGCGGCACGAAAGTCATCTGCACGGCAACCATCGAGGAACGAGTTCCGCCCTTTTTGCGCAACAAAGGAACGGGCTGGGTTACGGCTGAATACGCGATGCTGCCGCGCGCCACGCACACGCGCACGAACCGCGAAACCACACGTCCGTCGGGCAGAACGCAGGAAATTCAGCGCTTAATCGGGCGAAGCCTGCGCGCCGTCGTCGATATGAAAATGCTCGGCGAGCGGCAGATTTTCATCGACTGCGACGTGCTGCAAGCCGACGGCGGCACGCGCACCGCGTCCATTACGGGCGCATATGTCGCGCTCAATTTGGCGTGCAAAAGACTTCTTTCAAAAGGAACATTGAAAACCTCGCCGCTTCTCTCTGAAGTTGCGGCAATCAGCGTCGGCATCGTCGAAAATACGCCGATTCTTGATTTGTGCTACACGGAAGACTCGAACGCCGAAGTCGATATGAACGTCGTCTGCACGGGAGCAGGAAAATTTATCGAATTGCAAGGCACGGCGGAACGCGCGCCGTTCGACCGCGAGCAGATGAATGCGATGTTAGAGCTTGCGGAAAAAGGCATCGGCGAGCTTTTCACGATTCAGCGCAACGCTTTGAACGGCTAAAATTCGTTTGAAAGCAATTTATTAAATTTAATAAAATTTGAGGTGCTAATTTGTCAGAAAAACAATTTACGGGAAAATCGGCAATCGTAACGGGCGCGACACGCGGAATTGGAAAAGCAATCGCGCTCGAACTTGCAAGGCGCGGCGCGAACGTCGCTTTTAATTTTGCGAAAAGCGCGGAAGAAGCCGAAAAACTGAAAGCGGAAATCGAGAACTTGAATGTCAAATGTTTCGCCGCGCAGTGCGATGTGGCGCACACGGAAAGGGCAGCCGATTTCTGCAAACAGACGACGGCTGAATTCGGAACGGTTGATTTTTTGATAAACAACGCCGGAATAACGCGCGACACTTTGATTTTGCGGATGAAGGAAGACGACTGGGACAGCGTTATCGACACGAATTTGAAAGGAGCTTGGAATTTCTCGAAAGCCGTTTTGCGTCCGATGATGAAGAACGAAGCGGGCGGAACAATCTTAAATATATCTTCGATTTCCGGCGTCGTCGGAATGCTCGGACAGACGAATTATTCGGCGTCGAAGGCGGGAATGATTGGACTTACAAAAGCGCTGGCGAAAGAAGTTGCGAGCCGAAAGATTACCGTCAATGCGCTCGCTTTGGGTTTAATCGAAACGGAAATGGCAAGCGAGATGAATCAGGAATTCCGCGAGAAATTTTTAGAACAAATTCCGCTGAAACGTCTTGGAAATGTCGCGGAAGTCGCTCTAATAACTTGCTTTATGCTGTCGGATGCAGCCCGTTACATCACCGGACAAGTCATCCAAGCCGATGGCGGTTTGGCGATGTGAGACGATTTAGATTTGAATTTCTAAGGCGGAAACACGATTGTTTGGAAGTGTGTTTCCGCCTTTCATTTCGCGCCAATTTCCTGAAAATAAAACTTAATCATTCATTTCTCTTATCAAATCAATTATAATAAGTAATCCGCAAAAAATATTTTTGAATTTGGAGATGAAATGGAAAACACGAACGCTGCGCGAACCACTGACGAACCTGTCTTTACGACAAACTCGAACAACGATACGCCCGAATTTCGGGATATGCAGTTTGCCGAAATAAACAACTTGGCGCTTGACCATCCGGGCGCGAACGACACCGCATACCGCACGCGACGCGACTTTATCGCGTCGCTGTCAAAACGTTTCCGCGAAGACCCGCAGCACCGGATTATCGACGTTGAATACACGCCCGAAGAACAACAAGTCTGGCAAATCGTCGCCACACGCCTTGAAGAAATTCAGGCGAAACGCGCGTCGTCTTTTTATCTTGAAGCGAAACGGAAACTCGGCATTTCGACCGAACGCATTCCGCAGCTTTCTGAAATGAATCGTCGCTTGGGCGAGTTAACCGGATTTCGTCTCGCGCCGATTGAAGGCTTGGTCGAAACACGCGGTTTCTTAAGCTGGCTCGAACATCGCACGATGCTCTGCACACAATATATTCGCCACACATCGCGCCCCGAATACACGCCTGAACCCGACATCGTTCACGAAGCAATCGGACACATTCCGAATTTTACGAATCCCGATTTTGCGGACTTTTCTCAAACCGTCGGACGCGGCGCGCGTATCGCCTCTGATGAACAATTAGAAGAATTAGGCAGGCTTTACTGGTTCACCGTCGAATTCGGTTTAGTTCAAGAGGGCGATGAAATGAAAGCGTTCGGCGCAGGATTGTTGTCAAGTTTCGGCGAATTAGAAAACGCTTTTACCGATAACGTCGAGCGCCGCAAATTTGATCTGAAAGAAGTCATTAACCAGGATTACGATTATTCGGATATGCAGCCGATTTTGTATGTTATTCCGTCGTATGCTTATTTGAAGGAAACGACGCGGAAATACATCGAAAGTTTTGAAAAATAACGGACGATGGAAAATCAATCTTCATCGTCAATAGATAAAGTTCTTCGCGTTCTTGACGATATGCGAAACGCGGAAATCGTCGAAAAATATGCGATTGGCGGCGCGTTCGCGGCAGTCTTGCACAATGAACCAATTTCGACGATTGACCTTGATATTTTCTTTTTTCTAAGGAAAAAAAGCGAGAGTTCGATTTTAAGTTTGTCCGCGATTTACGATTACGCCAAAGAACGCGGATTTTCTTTTGACCACGGTTCGTCAACACTCACGGCTGGCTTGTGCAGTTCGTCGAAGCGACTCATAGCCGTTTATGGACGGAAGCGATTGAAAACGCCGATACAATGAAAATTGACGATTTGAGCGTCGCGGTCATCGGCAAAGAACACCTTTTGCCGCAATGTGGGTTTTCGCCGGCAGAGCAAAAGATTATCAGAAAATCGCAATGTTCCGCGAAGCCGATTTTTTAGACAAAGTGAAGTTGTTTGATATATTGGAAAGACACGATTTGATGCGAAAGTGGAACAAAGAAAAATGGAGATTTGCGGGTGAAGAATAGCTTGCAAGCAGAAGTCATCGCCGATTTGAAACGACGCAAAAAAACTTCGCGCGAACACTTACGCTCGCTTTCGCCTGCGGAAAAAATCGCCAAACTTGTTGAGTTGCAGGAGCATTATTACCAAATGCTCGTCGTCCGCGAAAAAAACGGCGGGCGTCCGATTCCCGAAAGATGGCGAAAATGGCACAAGGTGCGTTATGAAAGTGCGAACGTGCCGGAATTGGTGTAGAAATTTATGTTTTACAGCACGCGAACAATTTTGCTTCTTATTTGTCTGACGGTCTTGTTTGCGTCTTTTGTCGCGCTTTTAGATTAAAATTACATTATGGAAAATTTAATTGAATCAAATCCGAGAATAATGTTCGGCAAACCTGTGATAAAAGGGACGCGGATTACGGTTGAGCTTGTTTTGGAAAAAATTGCGGGCGGCGAAACGATTGACCGGATTTTGTCGTCTTACCCGCATTTAACGCGCGAACAAGTTTTAGCTTGCGTTGATTTTGCCAGAAAATCTTTGAGTCTTGAAACGGTTTATCCGCTGGCGACCGTATGAAAATTCTTGCGGACGAAAATATCGAACGCGAATTTATCGAGGCGTTAAGAGAAGCGGATTTTGATATTGTTTCGGTCAGAGAAATTTACGTCGGAATTGCCGACGGTGAAATTTTACAAGTTGCCGAAAAGGAAAATGCCGTTATTCTGACTTACGACACGGATTTCGGCGAGCTGGTTTTTCGATACAGCCTGAAATCTCGCGGTGTGATTCTTCTCAGGTTGAGCGGTTTGAGTTTAACCGAGAAAATCGGCAAAACAATTTTAGCGATTCGGGAACACGAAGCCGAGCTTGAAAACGCTTTTACGGTTGTTTCCGAAAAGTTGGTTAGAATTAGAAAGAGTTTGTGAGATTTATGTTTTACAACGCGAAAGCAATTTTGCTTCTTATTTGTCTGACGGTTTTGTTCGCGTCTTTTGTCGGGGCGCAGAAAAAACAACCTGCAAATTCATTATATATTGGCTGTTGGGGCGGAACTCACGGTGGACTTTTAAGAATTTCTTCAAATAAGATTTATGATTTATTGGACGGAAAAAAGTATTTTTACAAATACATATCAAAACAAAATGGTATCGAAAGCGATTACCTTTTGGAACTCAAAGGCAAACCCCGAACTCGAAAAGGTTTTATAACAAAGTTCATTGCTTTAAAGTTTCTGAAAAAAGATGATTTGGCGTATTTCGGTTATGATTCGATTGAAGATTACCAAAATAAATCATATACCAGTATGGGAGAGTTTATAAGGCAGGATTGCAAAACTATTCAATAAATTTAAGAGGCAATTATGACAGACCAAAAAAATCCTTTAGGCTTAAAAAAAATACATCACGTCGAGTTTTACGTCGGCAACGCTAAGCAAGCCGAGTTTTATTATCGGAAGGCATTCGGGTTTTCGCGCATTGCGTATTCGGGGCTGGAAACCGGCAATCGTGAAACGGCTTCGTATGTCGTGCGGCAGAGTCGGGCGGCGTTTGTTTTGACGACGCCGCTGTCGGGCGAACACCAGGCAAGCGAGCATATCAGAGAACACGGCGACGGCGTTTATGATATTGCGTTTCACGTCGAGGACGCGGATTTTGCGTTTGCCGAAGCGGTTCGGCGCGGCGCGCAACCGGCGATTGAGCCGTATGATATGACGGATGAGAACGGCAGTGTACGGCGGGCGGCGATTCGGACTTACGGCGACACGATTCACTCGTTTATTTCTTATAACAACAATAACGGACACAATTACAGCGGCGTTTTTCTTCCCGGTTTTACCGAGCAGCAAATCGCGGGCGATGATGTCGGCATCGTGCTGGTTGACCATATGGTCGGGAATGTCGAACTCGGCAAAATGGAAACGTGGTGCAATTATTACCGCGACGTGATGGGTTTCGAGCGTTACATCACGTTTGACGACGAAGACATTTCAACCGAATATTCGGCGCTGATGTCAATCGTGATGTCGGACGGCGGACACAACATCAAATTCCCGATCAACGAACCGGCGGAAGGCAAGCGCAAAAGCCAGATTCAGGAATATCTCGACTACTACAAAACGCCCGGCGTCCAGCACGTCGCGCTGCTGTGCAAAGACATCATCTCAAGCGTCGGAAAATTACAGGCGAACGGCGTCGAATTCCTGCGCGTTCCCGATTCGTATTACGCCGAAATCCCGGCGCGCATCGGCGAGATTGACGAAAACATCGAAGATTTAAAACGCTTGGGAATTCTCGTTGACCGCGACGAAGAAGGCTATCTGCTGCAAATCTTCAGCAAAAACACCCAAGACCGCCCGACCGTTTTCTTTGAAATTCTCCAGCGCAAAGGCTGCAAAGGCTTCGGCAAAGGAAACTTCAAAGCCCTGTTCGTCTCGATTGAAGAAGAACAGGCGAAACGCGGGAATTTGTGAGAGTTTTTAGTTGCGAATAACACGAATTGCATTGGCGGTTTCACTTGCAAATAACATTTTATGAACATAAACAAATCAAGTTTGATATTATTTTTGATTTTTGTGTTTGTTGGTTGCTCAAATTTTTCTGGTCAAACTGCGCCTAATTCCCAAACAAATTCGCAATCAACTGTCGCGGCAAATTCTATTGATGAACCTTACTCTGTTTATTCGGCTCTTTTGGAAGGCGAAGGTCGCACCAGTGTCAAACTGCACGTTATTGTTGAAGATATAGTTGTTGATAATGGCGTTATTGCTGGAAAAACTAAGATTCCAACTGACAAAGTTCTCCGAAATATCGGTTTAACTTTGCCGAAAGAATACAAAACAGCTTTCGAGGATTACAAACTTAAAAACAAAGAGGCTTCCGAGCCAAACGGTAAAGAATCTCTAAAATTAGCCAAATCTTTTGACTTACAAAACAAATATGTGTTGATTAACAACGATAACCTAAAATCATTTTACAATGGCAAAAATCCGAATGATTATTGGAAAGCGTTTTATGAAAAGTATCCGAAATCAGGCGGCTATGTTTTGTTTTCACAAGTCGGATTTGATATAGAGAAGAAGCACGCTTTTGTTTATATGCAATTTTATTGCGGTAGTTTGTGCGCTGATGGAAGTTATTTTTTGCTTGAGAAAGAAGGCGGCAAGTGGAAAGAAACAAAACGAGCAATGATATGGGCTTCTTAACTTGAAGCAATGCCTAACAGAGTTGTTTGTGTTATTCGCGGCAAAATAAATATGCAAACCGAAACGCTTGAAAATCAAGGCGTGAAAGTTTTGATATGATAATCGCGTTTAAGTAAAAACTATGCAGAAAACATACTTAATCCAACGCTCCGACGAGATTCTTGGCGGCACGCCCGTGTTTGCCGGAACTCGCGTGCCTGTCCAAACCTTGTTTGACTATTTGGAAGAAGGCGACAATCTGAATGAATTTCTCGATGATTTTCCCGCCGTCAGCAAAGAACACGCGGTTAAGGTTCTTGAACGAATGAAAGAAGCGGTGTTGGCGCAGGAATATGAAAATGTTGCTTGACGAATGCGTGCCGCGCAAGTTGGGACGCGAATTGACAGACCACGAAGTTTTTACGGTTACTGAGCGCGGCTGGTCGGGAATAAAGAACGGAAATTTATTAGCATTAGCCGCGCCGGAGTTTAATGTTTTTTTGACGGTTGACCAGAACCTGAAATACCAGCAAAATCTGAAGAATTTTAGTATCGCAATTATTCTCTTGACGGCGCGAAACAATCGGTTAAAGACGTTGCTGCCTTTAATGCCGGAAGTCAGAGAAGCGTTGAGCAAGATAGCGAAAGGCGACCTTGTTCATATCGGCACAAGCTAACAAATCGCGTAAACGTTTCAGCTTATTTAAAGCAAGTCGAAAAGAAATCCTAAAAACAAATGACACCGACGACAAGTCAAGAATAATTCAAATATCAAAAATTTGGGCAAAATAAAATATGCAAACCGGAACGCTCGGAAATGTAAATGATTAGTTTATGAAACTTTTAGATTCAGCTTTTTGTTCTTTTGTCGGCGTCGTTATCGTATTGATGCTGGCATTTTCAACGAACGCGCAAAATAGCGGTCGGGTTGAAAAGAATTTGAAAATCAATCTGGATTTTCAATGCGCGCGGGCGATTGTGGATTTTCTGGAACGAAATCGAGTCGGCGACGATGATTTGAGCCGAATCGCCGGACTTTCCGGCAATCAGCGGTTGATTAAGAAAGTCGCCGGTTATAATTCGACGGCAACGCCGGAAACTTTCAAAAAAACTTTGCGTCAAACGGTCGAGAATCAAAGTCTCTCTGAAGACCCGTTTGATTGGCAATCGGTCAAAAAGAATTTGCCGCAGATACGTCTGCTTATCAATCGAATCGAAAAAGAGCAAGCCGCATTTTTCAGCGAGCTTGAAAGTTTAATTCAGCCGTATACGCCGCCGGATTTGAAAGCCGACATCACGGCGACTTTTCTGGTCGGCGGCGGCGCGCTCGGCTTTACGATGGACGGCAGCGACGGTTTTCACGTTGCGCTGCATAAAATCGGCGGCGATTACGAAGGACTAAAATACCTTGTCGCGCACGAGCTTTATCACAGCGTTCAAGGCTTCGGAATGAAGCGGCGACAGGCTAATTTAAACTTCGTCAAACCGCCCGAAAATGTTCGCAACAGTTTGATAATCATCGAAAACACTTACACGGAAGGCACGGCGACGCTTGTCGGCGATTCGCTGAACGCCAAAAATCTCAAGCCGTTCGGTCAGAGCCAGCAGGACGAATACAAAAAGAATCTGATGCGTTTGCGGCAAAACTTTGCTTTGTTCGAGATGCTGCTGTTCCAAGCGCAAAATGACCCGAACGCAGACATCGAGCAGCTTTATAACATCGGTTTTTCAACCGAATTTGACGAAACGCTTTACTATGTCGGCTACCGAATGGCGCAGGGCATCGAGAAATATAAAGGAAAACAAGCAATAGCCGCGCTCGTCGCCAAAAATCCAATCGAGTTTTTTAACCAGTACATCGAGATTTACAAAAAAAATAACGACCCGAAATTAATAAAATTCAGCAAGTCAACCGAAGATATTTTGTTGAACCTACAACAGTGGAAAGACAAAACTTAATTCTAAAGGATGATGCCCGATAGTTATCCGTGTTATTCGCGGCAAAATAAAATATAAAAACCAAAATGCTCGAAAAAATCGCGCGAATATTTTCAGCTTATTTATAACCAATCAAAGAGAAATCCTAAAAACAAATGACATCGACACAGGGCGAAGAACAATTCAAATATCAAAGCGGCTTCGGCAACGAATTCGCTACCGAAGCCGTAAAATGCGCGTTGCCCGTCGGACGAAATTCGCCGCAGAAAGCGCCGCTCGGACTTTATGCTGAACAGTTTTCGGGAACGTCTTTTACGACGCCGCGTCTTTTGAACAAGCGAACGTGGACGTATCGCATTCAGCCGTCGGTTTTGCACAAACCTTTTCGGCAAATCGAAAACAATTTGTTCACGTCAAAATTCGACGAAATTGTTACAACGCCGAATCAATTGCGCTGGAATCCGCAGCCTTTGCCGCAAACAGAGACGGATTTTATTGACGGAATTGTCACGATGGCGGGCTGCGGCGACAGTTTTTCACAAACCGGACTTGGTATTCATATTTTCGCCTGCAATAAAAATATGACGGATAGATTTTTTTACAATGCGGACGGCGAAATGCTCGTCGTCGCGGAGAAAAATCGCGTTCGTTTTTTGACTGAGTTAGGAACCGTCGAAATCGGTTCGGGTGAGATTTGCGTTTTGCCGCGCGGTTTGAAATTTCGCGTCGAACTTCCCGACGGCGACGCGCGCGGTTATATTTGTGAAAATTACGCGGCGCATTTTCGCTTGCCTGATTTGGGTCCGATTGGCGCGAACGGTTTGGCGAATCCACGCGATTTTGAAACGCCCGTTGCATGGTTTGAAGATGTTGACGGCGAATTTGAATTGACCGCAAAATTCGGCGGAAATCTCTGGACGACTGAAATAAAAAGCTCGCCTTTGAACGTCGTCGCGTGGCACGGAAACTACGCGCCGTATAAATATGATTTAAGAAGATTTAATACAATCGGCTCGGTTTCTTTCGACCATCCAGACCCGAGTATTTACACGGTTTTAACTTCTCCAAGTCCTGAAATCGGTGTGGCGAATTGCGATTTTGTAATTTTTCCAGACCGCTGGCTCGTGCAGGAAGATACGTTTCGCCCGCCTTGGTTTCACCGCAATTATATGTCGGAATTTATGGGCTTGTGTTTCGGGCAATACGACGCCAAAGAAGAAGGATTTGTCGCGGGCGGCGCGTCTTTGCATAATCAAATGAGCGCGCACGGACCCGACGCCGAGGCGTTTGAAAAAGCCTCGAAAGCCGAACTCAAACCTGTCAAACTTTCCGGCACGATGGCGTTTATGTTCGAATCGCGCTACATTATTCGCCCGACGCGCTTTGCGATGGAAACTGCCGAATTGCAGCACGAGTATTTTGAAGTTTGGCAAAATCTGCCGAAGAACTTTAAATCTTAAAGCGAAATTAAAAATCTGAAATTACCGAAGAGTTTCAAGCAAATCTCGCAAAATTAAAAATAATCCGACTTCGATAAAAATCGAATACGAATTTTGATGAAAGGTTGATAAAAGTTTCGGAAGAATTTCTGCGCGTTTCTATAATGCTGTTATAAACGGCGCTGAATAAACATTTACCTTTTCAATAATTTTGGCGTAAAATAACCATTGCCCGCACAAGCAACCCGTTTTTGGAGGTGGCACATCATAGAGACAGACAATTTATTAAACCCCGACACTAATCTTTTAGGAGCTTCTATGGATTCAGCTTCGATTGCCGTCGAGCGCGAAGGCGGCATTTTTTCGGTCGAAGAAAAGACGAACGTTCTCTCGCTTCAAGCGCCTGCCGCGCCGGAAGAAAAAGTCGAACCCGACACGCCGGATTTTGATTTGACGCGTCTTGCGGCGGCGGGAAATATCGCCGCGTTTGAACTGCTTTACGAGCGTTATCACCGGCGAACTTACGGACTTTGCCTGCGGATGACAAGCAGCCAGACCGAAGCTGAAGATTTGACTCAGGAAGTTTTCATACAGCTTTTTCGCAAAATCGGCAGCTTTCGCGGCGAGTCGGCATTTTCGACCTGGCTGCATCGCTTGACGGTCAATCAGGTTTTAATGCACTTTCGACGGCGCAGCGTGAAGAACGAAAAAACATCGGAGAGCGGCGAGATTCCCGAACAGATTGTGCCGGGAACCGAAAACCATAAAAAAATGCCGGTGCTTGAACGCATCGCTTTGAGACGAGCCGTTTCGGAATTGCCGCCCGGCTACCGAAAAGTTTTTCTGTTGCACGACGTCGAAGGCTACGAACACGAAGAAGTCGCGCGCATTATGAAAATTTCGGTCGGCACTTCAAAATCTCAACTGCACAAAGCGCGTCTGAAACTGCGCGGTTTATTGTTCAAGCAAATCGGCGGTTGATTTTTACAAGGCAACTTAAAACTTTCGGCTGCAATCTATTAGTTGAATCGGCAAACGGAGTGGGACGCGTTAAAAACGAATTTATTTTTTCATAATTTAATCAAATGAACTGCGAGCAGTGCCAGGAATTTATCAGTCTGTTTTTGGACAACGAACTTAACGAAACCGTTTCGCAAGGCGTCCGAACGCACCTCGCGCTTTGTTTGGAATGCGCGAAAATCTGCGAAGATTTTGCGATGATTCTTGATTTCTGCGCGCTCGACGAAGCGGAAAATTCCGTGCCGCCGAATTCCCAAGCGCTCTGGTGTCGCATAAATAATATTCTCGAAAGCGAAGCCGCGCCCGCGCCGGAGATTCAACAACAGGAAGCAATAAAAACAAATCTTTTGGCGAGAATTCGGAACAACAGCTGGCGCTTTTCCTTTTCGCAGGTTTTGACTTCCGTTTTGGGAATTGCGCTGATTAGCTCGCTTCTGACCGTAGTCGGTTTCAAGAATTATTCCGAGCAAGACGCGAATGTTTCGAGCGCTGCGCCGTCGGCTTTCGAGCGGGTTTTGGGCAAAGTCGGTTTAATCGAAACGCAGGAGCGGGCGCGGGCGCGGCGCGTTAAGGAACAGGAAGCGGCAATTGATTACTGGAACACGCGCGTCCAAAGTCGTCGCGCCAACTGGGACAATCGACTTCGCCAAGCGTTTGACCGCAACTTGAACGAGATAAATCAAGTGGTTTTTGAATATGACCGCACTTTGCAGGAAAATCCGCAGGACGAGTTGTCGAGCGAGATGCTCGACTCGGCGCTGAACGAAAAAATGGAGCTGTTGCGGGAGTTTTCCGATTTATAGGTTTTCTCAGAAAATGAATTTGGAATCGAACAAATTAAAGGACTTTTCAGCAAAACTTAAAACTACGATTTTTCTTTTAAGCGTAGTTTTTTTCTTTGCGGCTCTTTCGACAAACGTCCGTGCGCAAAAGCGTTTTACAAAAGTCTATCCGGCAAGCAAAAACGTGCGCCTTCAGCTTTTGAACCGCACGGGAACCGTTACGGTCGAAGGTTGGGACAGAGCGGAAGTAAAAATTCTCGCCGATTTGGAATCGCCGGCGGCGAATATCGAGCCGCAGAATTTGAGCGGCACGATAGTCGTCAATCTCGTTAAAGACAACCAGGGCAGAAACGAAGTGGGCAACGTCAATTTTCTGATAAAAGTTCCCTTTAACTCGTCGGTGGACATCGAAACCCGAATGGGAAATCTGAACGTCAGCAACGTAGGCGGCGGTTTGGTTCGCGCGCATATCTCTAGCGAAGGCGACATTACTTTGACGAACATCAACGCGGTCGCGGTCGCTGCCGAAAATATCAGGGGCGATATTTTCTTTGACGGCAATATCGAGCGCGAAGGCAATTATCGTTTCACGTCGATGAGCGGCACAATCAACCTGCGAATTCCGTTTAATTCATCGTTTCGCTTAGTGGCTACCGCGCCGACAACGCGCAGCATCTCGCTCGGTTCGTTTGCAAGTTCGGGTTTGAACTTCGGCGACGGTCGGCGGGTCATCGGCAGAGTCGGCGACGGCAGCGCGACGATGACCGTGATGAATCAGCGCGGCACGATTTCTTTTATCAGGCGTTGAAGTTTGATTACAAAAGGAAATTAACTGCAGATGAATGCGGATTTTATTTTAATTCAAAAAGCATTCACCGAATTTTTACATTTCTTCCAGCCAAATTTCTTTCGACTTTCAAACAATGAAACAAAACAAATCTCTAATAAACCTCTTTGTGCGTCTGTGTTTGTCTGTGGTTACAATCTTTCTTTTATCTACAATATCTTCCGCGCAAACTGCTGCAAATAATGCCGCGCCGCTTCTCAAACGGACGGCTTACAAAACCGAGACGATTGATTTCGGCGCGGGCGGAACGGTTTCGATTGTCGGCGCGCCCGCGGGCGCGATTTCGGTCGAAGGCTGGCGGAAAAACTCGGTCGAAGTTACGGCGGAAGTCGAAGTTCAGGCGGCGAACGAAACGGATTTGGCGCTGCTCGCTGCGGTTAATACTTTTGTGATTGACGAGCAATTCGGACACATTCGCGTGCAGACGGTCGGCACATACGACAAACAGTATATGAAGCGCGTCGCCAAAAAGTTTCCGAAAAACCTCATGAATATGCCGTTTAAAATCGATTATCACATTAAAGTTCCCGTCTTCAGCGATTTGGAAGTCGACGGCGGGCGCGGCGATTTCGAGTTGTCGAACGTCGAAGGCTTGATACAGATAAAAATTTTGGAAACCAGCGCGCGGCTGAATTTAATCGGCGGAAACGTCGTCGCAACTTTCGGTGCCGGCAGCGTTGAGGTTACGATTCCGACTGTCAATTGGCGCGGCAAAGCCGCCGACATTCAACTGGCGAAAGGAAATATGAACGTTCATCTGGCGCAGAATTTGAACGCCGAAGTCAGCGCCGCAGTTTTAAATGCCGGACGAATCGAAAACGCTTTTGCGCCCTTGAAACCGCGCGAGCAGCGCGTCAAATTCACGGACAAATCCGTGCAGGCGAAATCGGGCGCAGGCGGCTCGCCGATTTCTTTCACCGTGGGCGAAGGCACGCTGAAAATCACCGCCATCGGAAACTAAATTTCACGCGCCGTCTTTTTGTAAATCGTCATTCATCAACCCGCTATTTAGCGCCACAACAAACATTAAAATATAAACAAATTTCCGTAAGTTCAACGCTTTTTTCGTTTCGGCGATGAGCGTTTTTTTGGCGCTTTTTCGGCGCGAACAATTTTTTATTCTGCCGTCATTTGCATCTAGAATTCAGATACCGCCGAATTAAATATACGAAAGCCGCAAACGCTCTCTGCGGCTTTTAAAAAAGGAAACGAAACAAGATTTTCGGCGTGTGAAATTCGCGCGGATTGAAAATTTATAAAACGGCTCGAGTGCTGATGCGTCTCGGATTTTCTTGATTGAAATGGCGGGCTTGGAAAATGCGTTGAAATAGGGTAGTTTGAAATTGACTAAACCGAAATTCATTTCATATTCATAAGATAAAAATCTGTGAGTCAGCAGTCAATTCTAAAACGCATCGCAGCCGGAGAAAAGAACGCCGTATCCGAATGTTTAGACATTTACGGCGGGCTTGTCTGGGCGCTCGCGCGCCGTATGCTCTCGAACGTCGAAGACGCCGAAGACGCCGTGCAGGAAATTTTTATCGACCTTTGGAAAAACGCCGAGCGGTTCGACGAGCGGCAAGCCTCGGAGACGACTTTTGTGGCGATGATTGCGCGGCGGCGGCTGATTGACCGGATGCGGCGCGGCAATCGACAGCCGAACACGGCGTCTTTGGAAGATATTTTAATCGAGCCTTCTGGAAACACAGACCACAACGTCGAAATTAGTTTTGAAGCGAAGGAAGCGGCGACGGCGATGAAAAATCTGCGTCCCGAACAACGGCAGGTTCTGCATCTTTCAATCGTTCAAGGCTTGTCGCATCAGGAAATCGCCGACGTCCTAAAGATGCCGCTCGGCACGGTAAAGACGCACGCGCGGCGCGGTCTGATGCAGGTCAGAGAAATTTTATGTTCGGAAAATTTTGATAATAAGGGAGGTCAACAGTATGAATGACGCGCAGAAAAACAGACTGTTTGAACTCTTAACCGACGAGGCGCTCGGCGGTTTATCAAACGAAGAATCCGTGGAATTAAACCGTTTAAAAAAACAGTTTCCCGAATGGGAAAACGACTTTTCGCTCGAAATGACGGCGACGGCAATCGGTTTGACCAATCTGTCTGCGACCGGAGAAGCGCTGCCGCCGCACTTGCGGGCAAAGATTTTAGAAAACGCCGACAAATATTTCAGCCGCGCTGGTGAAACTTCGACGCGCGCGAGTTTTCCGGTGAACGGGACGGAAACCGCAGCCTCGCCCGTGAACAAAACAGTCGAAAATTTTGTCGCAGCCGAAAGTAAAAAACCTTTCCGCCAATGGTTTGGCTGGGCGCTCGCTGCGGCTGCGGCGTGCTTGGTGCTGGGAATTACTTTGTGGCTAACTCGTTTTCAACCGTCGGTCGAAGAAGCCCAAACCCCGAAAACGGTTGAAACTCCCGAACGCGCAGGAGAAGTTCCCGAAACCGTAAAAACTCCTGAAACAGCATCAGCTCCTGAAACGGCAGAGGTTACCGAACCCTCTAAAACGCCCGCAATCGGAGTAAACAGCAATACGTCGGGAAATCCTGAAACAGCAGATAAGACCGAATCGGAAAGAAATCAAGAACCCGTGAGAAATCCCGAAACTTTCAGGACGCCGAACGTTGTCAGAACTCCGGAGATTGCCGGTGTTCCCAAACTAACGCCGACTCCCGAAGTGGCGCGGACTCCTAAACCGACACAACCTCCGGCTACGGAATTGTCGGCGGCGCAGACGCGCGAGCAATTGCTTGCCTCGGCGCCCGACGTCGTTCAAAAAAGCTGGACGTTTGAGGAAGAGGACAAAAAAGTTTTCGGCGACGTTGTTTGGAGTAACGCGCTGCAAAAGGGTTTTGTTCGCCTGCGCGATATGCCTGCGCTTGACCCGAGTCGGGAAACTTACCAGCTTTGGATTATAGACGAAGTGCGCGGTAAAAAAGCGCCGGTCAATGCCGGTATATTTAATGTCGGTCAGGCGGGCGAAATCCTCGTTCCGATTAACGCGCAGCTAAGAATAACAAAACCGAAAAGTTTTGCCATCAGCAAAGAAAAGGCGGGCAGCGCGGTTTCCAAGCCGAGCCGCATCGTGGCAATCGTAAAGATTTGAAAAATTACAATCGGGAAAGGCGGAAAAAGGCGAAGCATCAAAACTGTTTCGCCTTTTTCCGCTTTTCTATCAATCGCGCACCATCGGCGTTTGAATATTTTGGGAAATTTGATTTTGTCGGTTAATCGCTTTTGCCCGTAGATATTTAACTTGCTTTCGTGATAATTTTTTGAAAGAATTTTTTGTTCTTCGACGCGGATTTTTTCTTTTTGCCCGCAGCTTAAAATTGTTTTTATAAAAATTAAATAATGGAAGAGATTTTCAATGACCGTCCCGAAAGCGTAGCCGCCGAAAAAAGCGTCAAAGCGGATTTTAATGTCGCAACGGCAGCAGCGACACAGCCTGCCGTTGCCGCAAATGCGCCGAAACAAACCTGGAAGCAATGGCTTGAGACGGACGAAGCGATGCGGCGCGTCTACCTGGCGTTCGGTTTGTTCGCTATCCTTCTTCTGATGATTCTGCTGCAATACTCGACGCCCGCCATTTGCTGCGGCGATTGGGACGGCTATTATCACATCAGATGGAGTTGGCTGCTTTGGGAAAGTTTCCGGCACGGTCGCTGGCTGCCGGATTTTACGTGGCTGCCTTTAACCGTTCTAAACAGAGGCGATTACGCCGACCATCATTTTCTTTTTCACCTTCTGCAAATACCTTTT
>MWVV01000181.1_pt1 | contig 22608 bp, 23 predicted proteins | sample 1047281 | NCBI WGS metagenome assembly MWVV01 (sample SAMN06349986, study PRJNA376086) | soil metagenome | isolation source: PT-2 sample Antarctic (ecotone) soil | place: Antarctica | collected 2015-01-13 | reverse complement strand
CTCGACGCTTTTGACTCCTGATATTGTCGGCGAGGAGCATTACAGCACAGCGCAGGACGTGAAGCGTATCTTACAACGTTACAAGGACTTGCAGGATATTATCGCAATTCTCGGACTTGATGAGTTGTCTGAAGACGATAAATTGACTGTTTCGCGCGCCCGAAAAGTTCAGAGATTTTTCTCGCAACCGTTCTTTGTTGGCGAACAATTTACAGGTATTCCCGGCAAATACGTTAAAACCGAAGAAACCATCAAAGGCTTCCGCGAAATTATCGACGGCAAATGCGACGATATGCCCGAACAAGCGTTTTATATGGTTGGAACTATCGAAGAAGCGCGTGAGAAAGCACAAAAAATGGCTGCAGCTGCATAGCTGTTTTAGTAGCAAACGGTATTTGCTAAGTAGTAAGTGAAATACAAAACTTTTACCGTTTACCACTTACCACTAAAGAAATGTTGAATTTAGAAATTGTCACACCTGAAAAAAAGATTCTAACTGAAGCCGTCGATGCGGTAACGATTCCGACGACCAGCGGGGAAGTTGGGATTTTGACTAATCACGCACCACTTATTTCTTCGCTCAAATCCGGTATTTTGTCTTTTTCAAAATCCGGCTCGACCGAAAGAATGGTTGTTTCGGGCGGCTTTGTCGAAGTCAGCGCGAATAATGTTTCGATTTTAGCCGATATTGCCGAAAGAGCGAACGAAATTGATGTCGAATCAGCCCGCTCGGAGCGTGAAGTTGTTGAAAAATCTTTAGGCGCGTGGAAAGGTTCTGAAGAAGAATTTGAAATTGAAAACGAACGGCTGGAAAAAGCGCAGGCTCGACTTCAACTGGCTTCTGGTAAGTAAAATCCTCTGTTTCAGCCAAATTTCTCTTTCGTGTTTAGTCGAATCCGTTTGTTATAAACGGATTCGGCTTTTTAATTTATAATTTACATTAGTCAAAAAATCTAAAAGGAGTTATCAAAAAACTGATTTCGTTTTTTGATAACGATTATGGCAAAATAAACTGTTATGTCAGTTCTCAAAATTGTCCGATATCCCGAATCTGTTTTGTTCACCATCGGCAAACCAATTTTGGATTTTGACGCGAAATTAAAAACGCTCGTCGAAGATATGTTTGAGACAATGTATGCCGCTAAAGGAGTCGGGCTTGCAGCGCCGCAAGTTGCCGTCTCAAGTCGTTTGTTTGTAATGGATTGTTCGGGCGGCGAGGATGAAAAACAAAAGATCGCCGCTATCAATCCCGAAATTATAATGCACGAAGGCGAGCAAATTGGCGACGAGGGCTGTCTTTCATTTCCCGGTCTTTACCAGCAAATTCAGCGCAATATGCGCGCGATTGTTCGCGCTCAGGATGTTGACGGAAATTGGTTTGAACTCGATGGAGAGGAACTAACAGCACGCTGCATACTGCACGAAACCGACCACTGCGACGGCATCATATTTTTGGATCGAATGACGGTTTTGAAAAGAGAAATGGCGAAACGGAAGATTAAAAAGTTGCAGAAAACAGGCGAATGGAGTCGATAAAATCAGAACTCAAAAAAATATTATTTGAGGAAATTTCGAGAGTTAGGTTTTGAGATCTTCACCGAATTTATCCCTTATTTGAGTGAAAAGTGTTTTGACAATTTTATTGATAATTTTATTGATGAAATCGAAAAGAATAAATTATTAGATGGCGGTGCCGATAATGGAGGAAGTTGGAAAGGATTTATAACTTCAAAAATTAATTATGCTTTCCCCATCGCAAAAACATAGAAAGAGTATTCATCAGTAGTTTTCAAGGCATTCAGACGTTCAAAATGTAACAATTGAAGAATTTCGGATGTATGGCATATTCAGTAAGACGTGTTGAAAGAATTTAAATAAATTGTTGAGTAAAAATTATGCAGACACAAAAAAGTTTAGACGAATTTAAGAATGAACCACTTGTTGATTATCAGAAGTCTGAAAACGCCGAAGCTATGCGTCAAGCGATTGAACAGGTGAAAAACGAACTTGGGCGCGAGTATCCAATAATTATCAACGGTGAAAAGATTACGCTTGAAAAGAAATTTGAAAGTATTAATCCGGCAGAGAAATCACAAGTCATCGGTGTATTTTCCGATGCCGATGTTGACGCGGAAACGCTTGTTAACCAGGCAATTGATTCAGCGACTAAGGCGTTTCAAACCTGGCGGAATGTGAAAGCTGAGGAACGCGCCGAATATCTATTTCGCGCAGCAAGTATAATTCGTGAACAAAAGCATTATTTCAGCGCGTGGTTGGGGATGGAAATTGGCAAAACCTGGGCGGAAGCGGACGGGGAAACCGCGGAAGCGATTGATTTTCTGGAATTTTACGGGCGCGAGATGATTCGTTACGCTGAAAGACAGCCGATTGTCAAAATTGAAGGCGAAGATAACCGGTTTCAATATATTCCTTTAGGTGTTGGCTCGATTATTCCGCCGTGGAATTTTCCTCTGGCGATTATGGCGGGAATGACAATGGCGGCGGTGGTTTGCGGAAATACGACGGTACTCAAGCCTTCACCTGACGCGCCAACAATCGCATATAAATTTTTTGAAGTTCTCGAAAAAGTCGGTTTGCCGAAAGGTGTGGTCAATTTTGTTGCCGGAAGTGGAACGAAGGTTGGCGAACTGATTGTGCAAAGCCCGAAAACTCGTTTTATTTCCTTTACCGGTTCAAAAGCGGTTGGACTTCATATCTACGAAGAAGCGGCAAAAACCCGTGAAAATCAAAAGTGGATGAAGCGCGTTGTCGCGGAAATGGGCGGTAAAGACGCTATTATTGTTGACTCAGAAGCGGATTTGGAGGCGGCAGCGACGGGCGTTGTACAATCGGCATTCGGTTTTCAAGGGCAAAAATGTTCGGCGTGTTCACGTTTGATTGTTGATGAAACGGTACACGACGAATTATTGGAAAAAATTGTGTCGCTGACCAAATCTCTGAAAATTGGTTCGCCAACGGATGGCGATACGAATATGACTGCCGTTATCAATCAAAAATCTTTTGATAAAGCGCTTGAAGCAATCAACACGGGTCAAAAAGAAGGCGGGAAATTAATTGTTGGCGGTGGTGGTGATAGCTCAAAAGGATTTTATATTGAACCGACGATTCTTGATGAAGTTAAACCGAATTCAACCGTCGAACAGGAAGAAATTTTCGCGCCCGTGCTGGCGGTGATCAAAGCCAAAGATTTCGGGCACGCGCTGGAAATTGCCAATGACACGATCTACGGTTTGACGGGGGCGGTTTATTCAAAAAACGAAGAAAAACTGGAAAAAGCGAGAAACGAGTTTCACGTCGGCAATCTTTATTTTAATCGCAAATGCACGGGCGCGTTTGTCGGCGCGCATCCGTTCGGCGGATTTAATATGAGCGGCACGGATTCAAAAGCTGGCGGGCGCGAATATCTTCTGCAATTTATGCAGGGAAAATTGGTTTCGGAGAAAATCGGCGCGACAAAAAGTGAAAGCGGTGAAGTTTTAAATGCCGGTGACACGAGCGCGAAGGGATTCTAAAAAAGCCAAAAAATAAATGGGCAAAAGTAGAAAGTAAGGACGCAGGAATAAATGAAAAAAACATTGATTTGCGCGGCGTTAATTTTGTTAGTAATTTCTGCGGTATTTTCACAGAAAGGCGCTAAGCCAAAACCGGCACCGGCTAAATCTATTATTTTCGCGGTTATAAGTGACGGGGAAAGAATTGAACCCATTGGTGAGATTGATGGAGGTAAACTTGTCGAAGCAATCGGCGGCGGCGGCGAAGAGAAATCACTTTCAAATTTTGCGCAGAATTATTACGAACCGAAAACGACTTATAATCTGATTTTTGGAGGCGTGAAAAACGGCACAGTAACAATCGTAAATTCCAATCCGAAATCCACTTGCGGCAAAAATGCGGCAACCGTTACAACTCAATCAACGAAAGCTAAATTAAAAGGCTTAGTTATGGGACTGGCGACAAATGAAACCGCGATAAAAGCCTCCTCCGGTTTGCGACGTTTACCAACTACTAGCGAACGTGCCGAAATCGAATCGCTTGTCCGTGCCGAATTTACCAAACAGGGTGTTACGGCAAAAGCCGTCAAAAATATCAAATATCACAATTTGACGGCGCTCAATATAGATAATGACGGAAAAGCTGAAATGGTCGGCACATATTGGGCGGAGAATTCTGCAAAAGAAAGAAATCTATTATTTTTTATTGCCGATAAAAACGAAAAGGGCAAATATAAATTTGGTCACAGCGAATATAGCAAAGTTACGCCGGATGAAATAATGAGCGGTGATTTCAAAGATTTGGATGAAGAAGCAATGATTACTGAATTATTGCTCGACGCGATGGAATATAATGGTGATACGACAGCCGAAATTTTTACCGTCGTCAAAGCATTTGAAGGATATAACTATAATGTTTACAGCCGACAAAACGGAAAATGGACAAAGGTTTTTGAGGGTTATAACTACCATTGCGCGTATTAAATTTTTTAAAGGGAACGAGACAATGTTGAGAACAAAGAGTAAAAAATGAAAGATTATAAAAAACCGACTGATGAAGAACTGCGGCTGAAATTAACGCCGATGCAATATGAAGTAACGCAAAATGACAGCACTGAACCACCGCATCGCAACGAATATTGGGATAATAAAGAAGCGGGTTTGTATGTGGACATTGTTTCAGGCGAGCCTCTATTTAGTTCGTTTGAAAAATTTGATTCGAGCTGCGGCTGGGCAAGTTTTTACAAACCGCTCGAAGCCGAAAACTTTGTTGAAAAGGTTGACAGTAAATTCGGTATGCGCCGCACGGAGGTTCGTTCAAAAAACGCTGACTCACACCTTGGACATGTGTTTAACGACGGACCGAGCGAACTCGGCGGGATGCGCTACTGTATGAACTCGGCTTCGATGCGCTTTATTCCCGTCGAAAAGTTGGAAGAAGAAGGCTATGGCAAGTATCTTTCACTGTTTGAAGAAAAATAAAACAAACGACAAAACAATCCAAATGAAAAACAAATTTTTTGGTGATAAGAAAATTGTCGTTTTAATAATTTTCGGTAGCCTTATTTCGCTGATTCTCGTTCCGCCGAAAGCAACTTTGCAAACATCAGACGATAAATCAAAACCATTTCCGATCAGGCGGCAGGAATCGTCCGAGACTTGGCGACGCGGCGGTGAAGCCGCGATTCAGCGAATAAAGAACACCAGGAAATTTAACGAACACGCCAAAAATGTAATTTTATTTATCGGCGACGGAATGGGAATCACGACCCTGACGGCATCGAGGATTTTGGAAGGACAGCTCCGCGGCGAAAGCGGTGAGGAGAACTTTTTGAGTTTTGAGCAATTTCCGAATGTCGCGTTGTCCAAGACATACAGCGTTAATCAGCAAACATCGGATTCCGCGCCGACGATGACAGCCATAATTTCCGGAATCAAAACCGACGAAGGAATTATATCGGTTAATCAAAACGTCGTTGCCGGCGATTATCGAACCGTCAAAGGCAACGAAACAAAAACGCTTCTCGAGATGGCAGAGCAAGACGGTAAATCAACCGGCGTAGTAACAACTGCGCGGTTAACCCACGCTACTCCCGCCGCGTGTTACGCACATTCAGCCCACCGCGATTGGGAAGCGGACGCGAATTTACCGGCGGACGCGCGACAAAATAATTCTCCGGACATCGCTCGTCAACTCATCGAATTTCCATACGGCGACGGGTTGGAAGTCGCGCTCGGAGGCGGACGCGCAAAATTTGTTTCTAATCAAATTAACGACCCCGAATACCCGGATAGAAAGGGCGAAAGGCTCGACGGGCGCGATTTGCCGAAGGAATGGACAACGAAATATAAAAACTCTGAATATGTCTGGAATAAACAGCAATTTGATTTGATTGATACAAAAAAGACGAAACATCTTTTGGGACTTTTTGAAACTTCTCATCTGCAATACGAATTTGACCGTAAAAGCGACAAAAGCGGCGAACCTTCTTTATCCGAGATGACGACGAAGGCAATTGACATCGTTTCGCAAAACAAAAAAGGCTATTTTTTAATGGTTGAAGGCGGACGCATCGATCACGCTCATCATGACGGCAATGCCTTTCGCGCTTTGACCGATACGATTGAATTATCCAACGCCGTTCGCGCGGCTCTCTCGAAAGTGAATTTGAATGATACTTTGATAATTGTCACCGCTGACCACAGTCACACTTTTACAATGGCTGGTTACCCGATTCGCGGTAATAACATTTTAGGTTTAGTGCGGGAAGTTGACAATAAAGGGATAGCGGAAGAAAAATTTACGGATGATAAAAATAAACAACCTTTCACGACGCTCGGCTACGCTAACGGCAAAGGTCACCGCGGCGGCTCTCGCCCGAATTTATCACAGGAATCCGTCTTAAATCCAGATTATAAACAGGAAGCCACAGTTCCTTTGTCATCTGAAACGCACGGCGGCGAGGATGTAGCGATTTTCGCCAATGGCGCCGGTTCGAATCTTGTGCAAGGCGTGATGGAAGAAAACTGGATATTTTACGTGATGAAGGAAGCATTACGAATAAAGTAAACAGTTAAGAGTCAACAGTTACCAGTTATTAACAGATAATGACTGCAAAACGCTGACTGCAAGCTGCTAAATGCTAACTTTATAACTGTTGACTGTTGAGATGAAAATAGTTTTTATGGGAACTCCGCTCGCGGCTGTTCCCAGTCTGCAAAATCTTTTGAGAAGCGAACACGAAGTTGTCGCCGTCTGGACGCAGCCTGACCGACCTGCGGGAAGAGGCAATAAATTGACTGCTCCGGCGGTTAAAGAATTCGCGGTGGAAAATAAATTAAATGTTTTTCAGCCGTTAAAAATAAAAAATCAGGAAGCGCTCGAACTTTTCGCGTCTCACAAAGCGGATGTCGCAATCGTCGTGGCATACGGAAGAATTCTCCCGCCGAGTTTTCTCGAAGCTTTTCCAAAGGGCGCGATTAATGTTCATTTTTCGCTTTTGCCGAAATATCGCGGAGCCGCGCCGGTCAATTGGGCGATTGTTAACGGCGAAACAAAAACGGGCGTAACGACAATGCGGATGGATGCCGGACTTGACACCGGCGACATTCTTTTGCAAACCGAAACTTTGATTAACACTGAAGAAAATGCGATTGATTTAATGGCGAGGCTGTCATTTGAAGGGGCGAATTTGCTGATCGAAACATTGGAAAGTTTAGAAACAATTACTCCGCGCGGACAATATGAAGCGGATGCCAGTTACGCGCCGATGCTTTTCAAAGAAGAAGGGCATATTGATTGGAGTTCAAAAGCCGAAACAATTGTTAATCATATTCGCGGATTTCAGCCGTTTCCAACTTCGTATTCATTTTTTCAGGACAAAAAGATTACCATTTTTTCAGCTTGCGTTTATCAGTTATCAGTCAGCAGTGACCGATTAACGGATGATTTTCTGATTGAAAACGGAACAATTTTAGAGGCGAAAGGTGATGACTTGATAGTAACTTGCGGAGAGAATACGGCTCTGCGGCTGCTTGAAATTCAAGTAGAAGGAAGAAAAAGAATGAAGGCGCGTGATTTCTTAAACGGCGTGCAAATTCAAATCGGAGAAAAACTTGGATAAAACAAACTCAAAAATCCAAAATCCAAAATCCAAAATCCAAAATCGAAATGTTTCTCCCGCCAGAATTGCCGCTTTTGAAATTTTAAAAAAAATCGAGACAGAAAATTCATTTACGTCGGTTTTGCTTCCCATCTATGAAGCGGACTTGCAAACAAAAGATCGCGCTCTGTGTCACGAGTTATCGCTCGGAGTTTTAAGAAATCAAATTTATCTTGACAAAGTGATCGAGTTTTTATCCGGTAAAAAAAATGAAAAACTTGATTTGGCTGTGCTTCTATCGCTCCGAATCGGACTTTTTCAAATATTGCTGCTCGATAAAATTCCGGCGCACGCGGCAATCAACGAATCTGTCAATCTTGTTTATAGAGCGAAAAAGCGTTCGGCGGGCAATTTTGTCAACGCAATTTTGCGCCGCGCGACGCGCGAGAAAATCGAACTTGAATTCGCTGATGAAATAGACGAAATTTCCATCAAAACATCGCATCCGCGTTGGCTTTGTGAAAAATGGATTGAGCAATTCGGTTTAGAAGAAATGGGGAAATTAGTCGCTGCAAATAATAAATCGCCGGGTTTAATTTTCAGGCTAACAAAAAAGTCCGATGAAAACACATTTGCCGCTCTTTCCAAAATCGGCTTGGAGATTAGCGAAGCGGAATTTGTAAATGATGCGTGGAAAGTTTCAAAATCAAACGAAGTTCTGAGGCTTTTTGCTGAGTCGGGAAAAATTTATTTTCAGGACGAAGCCTCGCAACTCGTTGGACAGATGTTAAATTTGCAGGAAAATGAAAGTTTTATAGACGTTTGCGCCGCGCCGGGAAGCAAAACAACTTTTATTAACAGCAAACGGCATACGGGAAATACTAAATTGTTTGTGGCAGGCGATTTCTACGAGCATCGCATCAGAAGTTTGCGGGAAAATTGTATTCGGCTGGACGCGCAAAACATTGAATTTGTTCGTTATGATGCCGAAAAATCGATGCCTTTTGCCGATGCGAGCTTTGATGTGATTTTGTTAGACGCGCCGTGTTCCGGAACGGGAACAATTCGCCACAATCCTGAAATTCGATATTTTCTGAAGCCGTCCGATTTTATAGAGTTAAGCCAAAAACAACTTAACATCCTAAAGAATGCATCAAAACTTCTTGTAAAAGGCGGCAGGTTAATTTATTCGACCTGCTCGCTCGAGCGCGAAGAAAATGAATCAGTAGTTGAAAATTTTTTGCGCGGCGCCACTAATTTTCGAAAAGTTTTACCGAATGTGTCTGAAAGATTTTTAACCGCTGAAAATTTTGCACGGACGTTTCCCGGACGAGATGGCACGGATGGCTTTTTTATTGCCGTTTTTGAAAAAGTCTGACTATCTGTTAAAGTTGAGAAAATTTTGATTGGGTTAGATTCTAAGAAATTAGTCGATTTCATCTCATATCTTAAATTTTGAAAGTTTGCAAAATTAAATTGTGAGTTTTATTAAACAAGGCGCGTCAGCGTTTGGAAAATTAATCATTGTTATTGCCCTTGCCGGAACTTTTTTGGCGGGAGCGGCGGGCGCGGTTTATTTAGCGCTTCAGGGCGAGGAATTAAAAGTTCCCGAAATTGTCGGGAAGAATTTTGTTGAAAGCGAAAAAGAACTTGCCGGAATGGGTTTGAGAATAAAAAGAAGAGCCGACCGCTTCAGTACGGAGAAACCGAACACCGTTTTAGAACAATTGCCAAAACCCGGCGACACGGTAAAAACCGGACAGATGATTCTTGTCGTGACCAGCAAAACAAATCCGGAAGGCGACGAAGCTCCGGTTACATTGAAAAAAAGTACTGAAGCCGAAGAAGCAAATGAGAGCGAAAAAATCGAAGAATTAATTTCCGATAAACCGAAAAAAACAAATAAAGCCAATCAAAATTCTGCCAACAGCAGTAAAAAGAAAGTTTCGACGACTCGCGACGTGATCAAAGATAAAACAAATTCAGATTCCGGCAACGGTAATTCAAATAAAACAAATTCCAATCCAAGTGATAGTTCCGGCGTGGATAAAATTAATAAAAACACTTCGACAAACCCAGTCGGCAAACCGTCGAATCCGCCAAATACCGATAAGTCAAATCCAGTTTCCAACGATAAAACAAAGAGCAGTGAAGATGCGCGTCCGCGCAAAACTCCGAAGCCTTAGAAGCGTGCAACCGGATAGTTTTTTTTGGCAACAAAGTAGCGAATAATAATTTCTTAAATAAGAGATAATTGGTGAATGTTTGAACTAGCTCCTTCAATATTATCGGCGGATTTTACCAGATTGGCGGAAGCAATCCAAGCAGTCGAAGCGGGCGGCGCGACCATTCTGCACGTTGACGTGATGGACGGGCATTTTGTCCCGAATATTACAATCGGTCTGCCAGTGGTTAAAGCTATCCGGCAGGTGACAAACTTAAAGATTGATACACATCTGATGATTGCCGAGCCGAGCCGTTACGCTGAAAAATTTGTCGAAGCGGGCGCGGATATGGTTTCAGTTCACATCGAAACGGATGCGCATCTGCAGCGAACTTTAGTTGGAATCAGGGAAGCGGGCGCGCAATCGGGGATCGCGATTAATCCGGCAACGCCGCTTGTCGCTTTGGAAGAAGCTTTGCCGTTTGCCGATTACGTGGTATTAATGTCGGTTAATCCGGGCTTCGGCGGGCAAAAATTTATTCATACCTCGGTCGATAAAATAATTCGACTTCGCCAAATGATTTTAACGCGCGGTTTGCAGACCAGAATTGAGGTTGACGGCGGAGTTGATGCGAGTAACATTGCGAAAATGATTGAGTCAGGCGCGGAGATAATTGTTTCCGGAACCGGTGTTTTCGGCAAAGGAAAACCGATTGAAGCGGTTAAGCAATTAATCGAAGCCGCCACCGTCTGGGTTTAAGAACAGTCAACAGTTATCATTTTTTGGCTAATTGTTTTTTGGAGAATTTTATGGTTTTGAGAAAATATAAAGCACTAATTTTAAGTTTGTTTCTGATGTTCAGTTTTGTTGTTCCCGGCTTTGCGCAGGAAAAAACTCAGACCAGACCGGGCGACGGTTCGGTTTCGCAGCGTCTTGAAGTAATGCGGCAGAAAATCGAAACGATGCGCCGCTCAGTCGGTAGCGCGGCTTCGGTTTTGAAGGATGAAGATAAAGAAAAAAAATCGGACAAAGAAGATAAGAATTCGGCTGAGACTCCGTATAAGCGCTTGAAAAATTTGGAGAAAGAAGCTTCAAATTTACAATCGGAAGTTAATAGTCTGCGCGGTAAAGTTGACCGCTCCGAAAAATATGAGGTAGGCGATCTGGATGCGCTGGAGACAAACGTCAATGAATTTCAGGCGCGAGTCGATACGGCTCTGCTCGAAACTGCCAGCGCGCGCGCCAACCCGGTTTCTGATGTCGGCTCACCGCGTGAAAAAAAGAAAAAGAAAAAGTTTCTGGGAATTTTCGGCGGCGGAACTGATGAATACGAAGAATTAATCGGAACTGTGACGCCGGGACGTGACCGCGTACTTTTTATTGAAGCGACGAAAAATGTTCGTAAAAACAATTACGATGTCGGTCGGCTTCTTTTTCAAAATATTATCACAACTTACCCGGATTCGCCTTATCTGCCGATGGCAAAACTTGCCAGCGCCGACAGTTTCTATCTGGAAGGCTCGACCAGCGCCCTGATTCAGGCGGGGGCAGGATACCAGGAGTGGCTGACATTCTTCCCCACCCATCCGCTTGCCGACCGCGTTCTGCTGAAAATTGCCGAATCGCAGATGCGTCAAATCGGACTGCCCGACCGTGACGCGAGTTCCGCTAAAAAAGCCGAACAGCGACTCCGGGCTTTGCTTCAGCAGTATCCAAATTCAATATTAAAAAATGAAGCGAATCAACGGCTCGAACAAGTTCAGGACAATCTCGGGCTTCATAATCTATACGTCGCCAATTATTATTACAAGCTTTCGGTTGACCAAAAAAAGGGCGGACTCAAAGGCGCGCAATCGCGTTATCGTGAAGTTTTAGCAAAGTATCCGAATTTTAGTTTTATGGACGAAGTGCTTTTCAAACTCGCCGTCACATATCAAATCGAAGAAGAAACAGATCAGGCGGCAAAGTACTTTCAACAACTGGTGCGCGATTATCCAAACAGCGATTATGTCGAAAAGGCAAAAGAACAGCTTGAATTAATCGGCGCAAGTGTGCCGCAGGCAAATCCTGAGCGAATGAAGACGCTTCCGCCGGACAAGAAATCGTTTTTCGCAAATTTCAAGAATGAGCTGTTTGGCATTTATCCGATGACCATCGATAATGACGGCGTTTTGATGACCGATAATTTTGATAAAACAAAGTTTGAACTGATTGATCAGGTAATTGAAAATCAGGGTGATATCAATGCTTCACAAATTCCAAAATCCCTGACGACCATTATTTCTCAGCGGCAGGTTGAGCCGCAAAAGTAAAAAACGAAATTTTTCGTCAGCTATGCTCTAAGTTTAAATACTATAGAAGAGATTTCAAAAAATATTTTAATGAAAAGTAATAATTTTATTATCGTCGTTTTTTCACTCGCCTGTAGCGCATCAGCAGTGTTTGCCCAAAACAGTCCTTCCGCACAGAAGCCGATACAGCCCAACGCGGGTCCGAAAGTTTCCGAAATAATTTTAAAAAATCTCGCGCAGGCGCGTCAAAAGTCAGAAATTCCGCGTGAGCAGCGTGAGCAGGCATACGCAAAACTGCTTGAAGGGCAGCGATATATTTGGATGTCTCAACACACTCGTTCACAGGCAGCCAGGATGCAAAATGCCCGCCTCGCGTCACAGGCTCTGCAGAAGGCTATAGAATTAAACCCAACCTTGTCGGAAGCTTATACAGCATTGGCTGATTTAACGAGAAATACGCCCCCGTTTGACATTACAGCAGTTGACGAAGCAATTATACTGGCTGAAATAGCCGTTAAAGTTCAACCGAACAATTTTGGCGGGCATCAAATTCTGGCACAACTTTATACTTTGAAGAGTAATTTAAATCGAGGAATTCTTGATCCGATATTTACGCAGAAAGCAATCAAAGAATGGCAGGAAATCGTCCGCCTTGATCAGCGTAACGCGGAAGCTCACGCTTTTTTGAGCGAATTCTACGCTCGTACCAGAAAAAATGACGAACAAATAAGCGCTTTAAAAAACTGGCTGGCATCGGCTCCGCCTTTGAGAAATGGATTTTACGGGCAAGTCTTTCAAACCGAAAACCTTTCGCCGGAATCGGCGTCAGTCAAGTTGGGCGCGGCTTTAATTCGAGCCGGTCAGACAGCGCAGGCGGTGGAAATTTTAAGCCAGGCAGTTGCCGATGAACCGTCCAATACGGAAGTTGTCGAATTGCTTCTCGAAGCGCTTGAAATGGCGGACGCCGGTACATCTGCAAAAGCAGTTCAGGCGTTGCAGCAGGCGCTTTATTCCAATCCGGAAAATCCGAAATTAATCGCGGCTCTGGCGCAAATCAAAGCGCGCACCGAAAAACCTGCGCCGAAATAATAAAAGATAATAATGAAAAATTAAATATCTGAAATGAAGCAATTCAAATTTGCTTCATTTTTTTTTGTTTCTTATGCTTGAACAATGTCGTCCAAATTTTTTTCGATTCCGTCGTTCGCTAAAATAAATTTGTCTCTGCGTATCCTGGGCAAGCGCAACGATGGGTTTCACGAGCTTAGCACGATTTTTCAGACAATTTCTCTGCACGATAATCTGACATTTTCGGAAGATTCTGAATTGATTTTAACGTCTGATACGAAAAAAATCCCGCTTGACGAACGAAATTTGATAATTAAAGCCGCCAAATTATTAAAAGAAAAATACGGGATAAAAATGGGGGCTAAAATTAATCTGGAAAAAAACATTCCCGCGCCCGGCGGACTCGGCGGCGGTTCGTCAAATGCCGCCATCGCTTTGCTCGGACTCTCCAAACTCTGGGAAATAGAGATTGATTTTGTAAATCTGTTGGAGTTGGGGGAACTCCTCGGATCGGACGTTCCATTCTTTTTTTACGGCGGAACGGCAATCGGGACGGGACGCGGCACAAGGATTTTTCCGCGCCAAGAAATAAACGAACAAAATATGTTGATTGTCACGCCCGCTGTCGATGTGTCGACTGCTGACGCTTTTGGAGGTTTGAATGCGACACACTTGACAAACAATAGCTCAAAAAGTATTCTTCAAATTTGCCGTTACGAGGCGGAATTGATGCTATTACAGCAGTCATCAATGAAAAATGATTTTGAAGAAATTGTTTTCAAACTCGAACCGGAAATTGAGCGCGTAAAAAAAAGCCTCATTTCAAGCGGGGCAAAAACAGCATTGATGTCCGGCAGCGGAGCTAGTGTTTTTGCTGTATTTGAAAATGAAATACGGTTGCAAAGCGCATTGTATAATTTGAAAACCGAACGAGATTGGCGCGTTTTTCCTGTAAAAACAGTTTCGCATCCGATTTATATTGAGTCGCTGAAATACTTTGATAGTTTGCTTCAAAAAGATTGCTAATTTCAATGGGGCGTAGCCAAGTGGTAAGGCACCGGGTTTTGGATCCGGCATTCGTAGGTTCGATCCCTCCCGCCCCAGCCATTCTAAATACGACGGGCAGCTTTTAAAAAAAGAAGCTGCTCGTCATTTATTTATATTTTGCAGAGAAGATGAGCGTAACAGGCAATATCAAAGTGTTTTCAGGCAATGCGCACATCAAATTAGCCGAAGAAATTTGCCACCATTTAAGTTGTGATTTAGGAAAATCAAATATTGGCAGGTTTTCCGACGGCGAATTTAATTATCAGATCGGAGAAAATGCGCGCGGCGCCGATGTTTTTTTGATTCAGCCGACGTGTCCACCTTCTGACCAGAATTTAATGGAATTGCTGATTATGCTTGACGCTTTTCGGCGCGCGTCGGCGGAAAGGGTAACGGCGGTTATTCCGTATTTTGGTTACGCGCGTTCCGACAAAAAAGACCGTCCGCGAGTTCCGATTGCCGCAAAACTTATTGCCAATTTGATTGTCGCGGCTGGCGCGGAACGTGTTTTAACATTTGATCTGCACGCTTCGCAAATTCAAGGATTTTTTGACGTGCCCGTTGACCATCTTTACGCGGCTCCAGTTATTGTTGATTATTTTCAGCAAAACCCAATTGAAGATTTAATTGTCGTCGCGCCGGACACGGGCGGCGCCGAACGCGCGAGGGCTTATGCCAAGCGTCTGAATACGGGTTTGGCATTGTGCGACAAACGGCGCGAAAAAGCGAATGTTGCTGAAGTGATGAATATTGTCGGTGATGTACAAAATAAAAATTGTTTGATAATTGACGATATGTGCGACACGGGCGGCACAATCTGTAAAGTTGCGGAAGCGCTTTATCAGAGCGGCGCGAAAAATATCTATGCCTGTTTCACACACGCGGTTTTGTCCGGGAAGGCAACTGAGAATTTGAGCAATTCACATTTGAAAAAAATTATTGTTACAAATACAATTCCGCTGTGTGAGAAGGGGCAAAAACTTAGGGAAGAAGGACGCATCGAAGTTTTAAGCATTGCCAAACTGCTTTCCTCGGGCATCAAATCAATTCACGATGAAACAAGTGTTTCGTCACTTTTTATATAGTTTTATTCGAAGGTAAGGTCAAAAATTATGGCAGAGAAAGTTATTGTAAAAGCTGAAGTAAGAACGAATCGCGGAAAAAACGACGCGCGTCGCCTGCGGGCGGCAGGGAGAGTTCCACTTATTGTCTATGGAGGCGGTGCGGAAACTATCGCGGCTTCGGTAGCGATTAAGGATTTAGCAGCTATTCTGCGCTCAGATTCCGGTCAAAACACAGTTTTCTCGCTTGACGTGGCGGACGGCGGCGCAAGCGATGTAATGTTTCACGACCGACAGATTGATCCGCTCAGGGGGCGGCTAGTTCACGTCGATCTGCGTCGATTGACAAAGGGCGAAAAAATCGAAGTCACCATCGCTATTCATTTGATCGGCGAAGCAATCGGTTTGAAGGAAGAAGGCGCGATACTAAATCAGCAATTACGCGAAATCAAAGTTTTATGCGAGCCGAGCAAAATCCCCGAATTTATTGAACTGGATGTGACAAATTTGGAAATGAATGAATCGCTCCACGTCTCTGACCTCCAGGTTGGCGAGGGGATTGAAATGCACGAGGAGCCTGAAACGGTCGTCGCGTCAGTTGTGTTGGTCAAAGAAGAAGACCTCGAACCGGCACCTGAAACTGATGCCGCCGAACCTGAACTGGTTGGCGACAAGACTGATGAAGACGCTTCTGAAACCGAGTAAATCAGAGGTTTTTTAGAAGGCGGAGGAAACTTCTATTGTTTATAGAGTATGAATTCGCTTTCTGAAAAACACTGGATGATTATCGGTTTAGGAAACCCGGGTTCGCCTTATGAGAAAACGCGCCACAATCTCGGCTTTATGCTGATTGATTTTCTGGCGCGGCAAACTGGCGCTTTGGTTAAAAGAGAAGAATGTCGGGCAATAGTCGGTCGCGCGAAATTTGAAAATCAGATAGTTGAACTTGTTAAACCGCAAACTTTTATGAATTTAAGCGGTGAAGCGGTCAGCTGTTTGTTAAAAAAGGAAATCCGAAGCGCGGAAAAACTAATTGTTGTAACGGATGATTTAGCTTTACCGCTCGGGAAAATCAGGCTCCGTCCAAAGGGTTCGGCAGGCGGACATAACGGTTTAAAATCAATTAGTAATTTGTTGAAAACGCAGGATTATATTCGTCTGCGAATCGGTATCCAGCCGGAACATCTGATCAGCCAAACTAAACAATTTGTGCTGGAGAATTTTTCTAAAACAGAATTTGAAATTGTCAATAAAGTTTTAGAGCAGAGCGCCGAAGCGATTCGAGCCGTCTTGTCTGACGGAATTGAAAAAGCGATGGCAAAGTTTAACTGAAGATAAAAAGCGGAAAAACGAAAATTGACAAGCAGATTTAGATTTTTCCATTTGCCGCTATCCATTTTCTATTAATTAACCCTTCTTGCTTCATTCAATAGAAATGAGGCTAGACGAGCCAAAAGGAGGACAGAGCATTGGCAGAAAAAAGAACGTATGAAGTAATGTATGTCGCCGCTGCAGATACGCCGGACGAGGACATCGCAAAACTAAACGAAACTATTGAACAAATAGTTGATAAAGAGGGCGGCACAATCGTTAAAACTGAAGATATGGGACGACGAAAACTCGCCTACCCGATCAATAAAAAAACTGAAGGTTACTATGTTTTATTTGAAATTGAAGGTTCCGGTCAGGAAATTGCCGAACTAGAACGTCGAATGCGGGTCAACGACGCGTTTTTGCGTTATTTAACCGTGCGCGTGGATGAAGAACGCAAGACCGCCGATAAATTTCAAGCCAAACGCGATAAGCGACAGGCTCGGAGAAATGAGCGGAATGGCAATGCAAATGAGTCGAACGCATCGGAGGATGCCCTCGATAATCAATAAAGGGAGCGATAGACAATGGAAAACAAAATTAAAACGGATACTGATGAAGTAAAAGATATTGATTTGGGTGATGATCAAAGAAATGATCGAGTAGCTGCCGCCGCGCCGCCGCGTCGTTACCAACGCCGTCGGCAAGGTCAGTATGTTCCTGATTATGTTGATTGGAAGGACGTAGATTTTTTAAAGCGATTTATACCGGAAGGCGGCAAAATTATGCCCAGACGTATTTCCGGCGTGACGGCGAAAGATCAGCGCCGGGTTGCGCGCGCAATTAAAAGAGCGCGTATAATGGCTTTGATACCTTACGTTTCAGACTAAACCTTGGGAGGAATTATTTTATTATGGCAACCACAACCATTCTTTTACGTGAAGATATAGAAAATCTGGGCGGACGCGGTGAAATCATCAAAGTCAAAGCCGGATTTGCAAGGAATTTTTTGCTTCCGCAAGGCAAAGCGTCTTTAGCCACCAAGGGAAATGTTAAACAGATTGAACTTGAACGCTCTTCGCTTTTGAAAAGATCGGCGCATGAAAAATCAACCGCCGACGCGCAGGCTGAACAAATGAAAGGTCTTGAGCTTGTTTTTGAACGCAAGGCGGGCGAAACAGGAACTCTTTTCGGTTCCGTGACAACAATGGATATTGCCGAGGCTCTGCAGGCAAAAGGTTATGAAATTGATCGCCGAAAAATCGTTATGAAAGATGCGATTAAGGAAACGGGCGATTACACGGCGCAGGTCAAGCTGCACCGTGAAGTTACTCTTGATATTCCTGTTTCAGTAACTGCTGAGGGTGGCGCGACGAACGCAGGTGACGCGAAAGCTGAAAAGTCTTCGAAAGCGGCAAGTGCGCCGGATCAATCAGATTCACCCGATGAAAACTCACCAGCTGATTCTGAAAGTTAATAAAAACGGGCAGGAATAAACTGCAAAAAATCTTTGTTTGTTCACCCGGTTTGTAGTAGCATCAAGGCTATAAGTTTGATTAAAAACTTATAGCCTTTTTTCTATCAAAAACAAAAAATCGTTTACAATAATAAAATGTTGATTTGTAAATCGGTATTTTATTTCCGGTTCTTAAAATGGCGACACCCGAACAATATCTCGAAAAACCGCTTCCTTCCAGCCCCGAAAGCGAACGTGTGATTTTAGGCGCCATCCTCCTCGACAATCAACTTATCTCGCAGGCTATCGAGCATTTATCAAAAGACGATTTCTATTCGCCTCTGCATCGCCGAATTTTTAACGCGATGATGTCTTTGTTTGAGCGTTCCGAGCGGATTGACCCGATTTTAATTGGCGAAGAACTTAAAAAAGACGGCGCGATCGATTCAATCGGCGGAATTGCCGCAATTACCAATTTAACTTACGGACTGCCGCATTTTTCCGACATTTTAGATTATGCGAGAATTGTCAAAAGCAAAGCGACAGTCAGAAATCTGATTAAAGTCTGCAATCAAATAACGAGTGAAGCACTGGCTGAAGAAGAAGAATCGGAAATTATTCTCGACCACGCCGAGCAGATGATTTTTGCTCTTGCAGACGAAAGGACGAGACAGGGTTTTGCTCACGTCAAACCGATCGCCGAAACTGTTCTGGCAAAAGTACAGGAATATGCCAAACGCGAAACTCACGCCTTAACCGGTCTGGCAACAGGCTTCCGCGAACTCGATCAGATGACTTCCGGTTTGCAAAAAACTGATTTGATCATCGTTGCCGCGCGTCCATCAATGGGAAAAACTGCTCTTTGTCTCACATTGGCGCAGAACGCGGCGATTTTAGAAAAAGCGGTGGTGGCGGTTTTTTCGCTCGAAATGTCAAAAGAACAATTGGTGATGCGTATGCTCAGTTCCGAAGCGAGAGTGGACGCGCATCGGTTCCGTACCGGTTATTTGACGCGCGATGAGTGGGGAAGACTGGCGCAGTCAATCGGGACGCTTTCGGAAGCAAAGATATTTATTGACGACACGCCCGGAATCTCCGTAATGGAAATGCGCGCCAAAACTCGCCGTCTCGTGGCGGAACAGAAAAAACTCGACCTTATTGTCGTCGATTATATGCAGTTGATGTCTGGCTCGCGGCGCACTGAATCCCGGCAGCAGGAAGTTTCGCAAATCTCCAGGGAACTCAAAGGTTTGGCAAAAGAATTAGACGTGCCGGTCGTTGCGCTCTCGCAGCTTTCCCGCGCGCCCGAAGCTCGTAACCCGCCAAAACCTTTAATGTCAGATTTGCGCGAAAGTGGTTCTATTGAACAAGATGCGGACGTTGTAGCCTTTATTTATCGCGAAGAATATTATAAGCAATCTGAAGAAAATGCGGGCGTTGCCGAAATTCTTATTTCAAAACAGCGCAATGGTCCAACCGGCTCGATAAAGCTGGCGTTTTTGAAGGAATTTACACGATTTGAAAACTATTTTGGAGAGTGAAAAATGAGTGAAGATTTACGTTTCCCGATTGGTAAATTTGATAAAAGTATTGAAATCACGGCGAAGATTCGGCAGCAGTTGACACAAATAATTGCCGAGCTACCGGAAAAAATTAATTCTGCAACGAAAAGTTTAAGTGATGCGCAGCTCGACACGCCGTATCGTCCCGGAGGCTGGACTGTTCGGCAAACCGTTCACCACATCGCTGACAGTCATCTAAATTCGTTTCTCCGTTTTAAGCTCGCTTTGACGGAAGACGTGCCGACGATTCGTCCCTATTTTGAAGATCGCTGGGCGGAACTCGCCGATAGCCGGATGCCGATTGATGTTTCGATAAAAATTATTGAGGGAATCCACGCGCGCTGGACGAATCTTTTGGAATCTATGTCAGAAAAAGATTTTAATAAGCAATTAAATCATCCTGATTCAGGAGTTTGGACTTTGGAAAGAATGCTAGCGCTTTACGGCTGGCACAGCCGGCATCACACGGCGCACATCACCAATTTGCTGGAGAAAAACAACTGGCTCTGAGCTTGAAAAAAAGGTTTGACTTTTTAATTTTTAATTCTTAAAAATAATTTAGTCTTTTAAAAATCATCTGCGAGGAAAACAAAGAAATGTCCGAAGAAGCTGGACAAAGCCGTTTAGTGTCGCTCGACGTATTTCGCGGAATGACCATTGCAGGAATGGTCTTAGTTAATAATCCGGGAACCTGGAGCGCAATTTATCCGCCGCTCAAACACGCTGAATGGCACGGCATAACCCCGACCGATTATATTTTTCCTTTTTTTCTTTTTATTGTCGGCGTGGCGATTCCGCTCGCTCTCGGCAGACGGGTTGAACAGGGCGGAATTACAAAAGAAGTTTACCTGAAAATTTTTCGCCGGACGGCTCTGATTTTTTTGCTTGGACTTTTTCTCGCCGCTTTTCCGTATTTTGATTTTTCCACTTTGAGAATTCCCGGCGTTTTGCAGAGAATCGCTATCTGTTATCTAATTACTTCTTTAATTTTTATCCGAACTGATTGGAAACAGCAAACGCTAATCGGTATTGGATTACTGTTTTTGTATTGGGCTTTGATGACTTTAATTGCCGTTCCGAATTGCGACGCGACGACAATAGATGACAAAGCTTGTAATTTGGCGGCATACGTTGACCGCACAATTTTTGGTGAAAATCATATCTGGCGTTCTGCAAAAGTATTTGACCCGGAGGGAATTCTTTCAACTATTCCCGCGGTGGTAACGACGATCTCAGGAGTCTTAACCGGTACTTGGCTCAAATCAAAACGCGACAATTTAGAAAAGGTCGCCGGAATGTTTTTCTTCGGAATCGGTTTGACCGTTACAGGTTGGATTTGGCACTCATTTTTTCCAATCAATAAATCGCTCTGGACAAGCTCTTACGTTGTTTACACATCGGGGTTGGCACTTCTTTTCCTCGGGTTTTGCTTTTATTTGATTGATATAAAAAACTACAAAAAATGGACAAAACCTTTTGTCATCTTCGGAGTTAACGCGCTGGCGCTTTTTGTATTTTCGGGATTGCTGTCTAAAATTTTAGGAATTATTAAAATTACAGATATAGCGGGGAAACAAACTTCTTTGCAGGGCTGGATTTTTCAAAATGGTTTTCTGTCGATTGCCGAACCAATTAATGCATCGCTTTTGTTTGCCTTAACTTATATATTATTTTGGCTGCTTCTGATGTGGCTTTTGTACAGAAAACGAATTTATATCAAAGTTTAATGCAATCGAAATAAATATCTCTTAACGAAAAATCTGCCATTTTACACTCTTTATTTTGAGGCATTGGCGTTTCTGTCCGCCTCCGATTTATATTTATCAAGCATTTGTTTGAACTCTCGACAATTTTTAGCCATCGCCGCCGTGTCGCCCGTATGTTCGGCGAGAGATTTCTTGAAGCTTTCACGAATTTTATTGAGCGCGTATCCGCGCGCCGCTTTAGTCACAAAATCTTCGTCTTCCGATTTCGTTTGATCAGCAAAAAAATCTAAAATTTCATCGCATTCGGGAACACCGATTTTTTCTTTGCCGATGTCAGCATTGATTGCTTCATCGGTTAATGATTTGTTGCCGGAAGCAGACGAATTATCGCCGGATGAGGAATTAGTAAATGGATTGAAAGTGCTGCAGCCTAAAGTAACAGTTAAAAGAATAAAAAGTACGGCGGCAAAGTGATTCTTATTTTTCATAGCTTTTTAAGACACTAATTTTTCGTTCAAAAAGAAACGTTTTGGTTTAGCGATTTTCACGCCGTTTCTAAGTTAGCAAATTTCTCAATCAATTTTTTCTGTCCGAAGCCCGGAAAACTGATTGTTAATTTAACGTTGTCGCCGGTTCCTTCCCGCCGCAAAACTAAACCTTTGCCGTATTTAGCGTGACGGACATGCGAGCCGGGAGAAAAACCATTTTCTATTTTGGATTTTGGGTTTTGGGTTTTGGATTGGTCTGTGGCTTGCGCCCGTAATTTGTCAAAACCGGCGAGTGGCTTGGGTGAATTTGAAGCAGGATTTTCCGCTTTTTTGGATTTGAAAAATTCGGCAATCGCGTCAGTACTGTTATAAGTTTTTCCGGCGTAAGTTGAACGCGGTTTTTCGGTTTCAACTTCTCCCTTTAAGATTTGGGCGGCGCGTTTACTGTTTTTGACATTCGAATTTCTGGCAAATGAAAGCCAAGAAGCGCCGCGCGACAAATCCTGAATCATCTCAAGCGGCATTTCATTGAGAAACTGCGAAGGCTCCGCCGTCATTTCCTCGCCGTAAACGCGGCGGCGCATTGCGTGCGTGACATACAAAATCTTTTCAGCGCGGGTTATGGCGACATACGCCAGGCGGCGTTCTTCTTCGAGTTCGTTCGGGTCATTGATACTTCGGGCGTGGGGGAAAATTCCGTCTTCGAGTCCGACCAGAAAAACTACGGGAAACTCAAGACCTTTTGCCGAATGAACGGTCATCATCGTGACGGCGGCATTCCGGTCAAATTTGTCCATATCGGACGAAAGCGCGGCGTGATCGATAAAATCGCGCAAAC
>MWVV01000180.1_pt1 | contig 22718 bp, 16 predicted proteins | sample 1047281 | NCBI WGS metagenome assembly MWVV01 (sample SAMN06349986, study PRJNA376086) | soil metagenome | isolation source: PT-2 sample Antarctic (ecotone) soil | place: Antarctica | collected 2015-01-13 | reverse complement strand
ACGATAAACAAAGCGGCAGACACGCTTAAATCGATTTGCGTTCCGACTTCCGTCGTTTTCCGGTTGATGTCGGAATCTGAATTGTTCTCCGCCGCGCACTCTTTCTTTGATTTTTCGGACGTTTGCGCGCGAACGAATACGGCGTTAAAAAAGACGAGTGCGAATAAACTGACTAAAATGTAAAATTTGTTTTTCATTTTTAATTTCTCATTTTATATTGCAAAATCATTCGCGCCCTTTTTTGACAAAGTATTTGGCAAATTGATTTGCGCGTTTTCATCGATTTCCTTTCGTTTTTATTTTCCGTTTGTTCCGGTGTTCCAGACGGCTTTACCTTGCGCGTTGTAAATCACCAGATTGCCGTCGGTTTGCAGCTTCAAAACGCTGCCGGGATATTTGTGCGTCTTTGTATTCCACACCGCTTTGCCGTCAGGCGCATAGAGAACGAAATTTCCGTCCGCCTGCATCACGGCGTTTTCAACGTCTCGACCGGCAGTTTGTGAATTCCACAAAACTGTTCCTCCGCTTATGTGCGTCTTTCCGCGGCTATCAGACTTGACCACCATTTTTAACAACACCAGATTTCCATCGGCTTGCAGAGTGAGTTTGTAACGGTCGGTAATCGAGTAAAGCGATCTGCCTTTTTCAATCGTTCCGCCCGCCTCCAGCTTGTCTGTTTGAGCAAACGATGATTCGGCTGCGACCAGCGACATCATCACCACGAACAATGCCATGAATAATTTCTTGATTTTCATAAATTTTTCTCCTTTTTATATTTACGACGCGCATTGAACCTGACTTAGAATTGTTCCCGCGCCGTCGGGAAACAGAGTTCGCCAGTTGTTGTCTTCGCTCGCTTCCGAGACTTTTTTATACGGGTCGGCTTCGACATAAATGTAACGCCCGACACTGATTTTTTCACTCGAAACGTCAAACGTCTGCCTCTGGCTCTCGCCGCCTCTTAAGGCTTTTACCGTATTGCCGACGTAATAAATCGCCTTCGCGTCCCGTTGGTCGTTTTGTTTGAAAGTTATCAAAACGTAAGAAGCGGCGGCGTTTGCTTCGCAGTCGTTGGTAACGGTAACCGCAATTTTCTGTATAAAAAGCTCGCTTCTGTCTTTTGTTATCTCAACTCTGGAAACCATCAAATCGGGTTTCGCCTGCGCCGCCGAAACAAAAGCTGTCAGAAAAATAAATATCAAAATTGATGTACAGAAGTTTTTTGTCATTCGATTTTTCTTCTCGCGTTTTCTCTTCATTTGAAATTTAGCGGCAAATAATTTCACAATTCCTGCTCGTAATGAATCCGACAATGCGCTTTTTTCGCGGCGAAATACTTTACGTCGTCTCTTTTCTACGGTTAATTTTTCTTTATTATTTCTTTATTTTCTGTTAAGTTGTTGCAGCGGCAAGCCTTTAAAAACGGAGGAAAATTTTGACTAATCAGCCCGCCGGAAATTTTTACGAATTCGGCAAGTTTCGCCTCGACGCGAACGGATGCGTTTTGTTCGACGGCGACAATCACGTTGTTGACGCGACGCCGAAAGCTCTGGAAATTCTCTGCGTGTTAGTCAAAGCTGGCGGACAGCTCGTTTCAAAAGAAGAAATCATCAGCCGCGTCTGGGCTGATAGTTTTGTCGAAGAAGCGAACCTCTCGCATCACATTTTTCGCCTCAGACGAGCGTTGGGCGAATGCGCGGAACAAAAATTCATCGAAACAGTTCCGAAGCGCGGTTACAGATTTGTCGCACCAATCCGCGAGGCGGCGGCGGGAAACGGATTTCAAAGCGCCGGATTTCAAGACGCGGAATTAAACGTCGAATACCGAACGCCTGCTCAAATCCCAAACCAAAATCCATCTCGCAGTCTGAAAACTCCGGCGTCTGCAATCGTCGCTTTGCTGCTGGTTTTAGGAGGCGGGACGTTCGCGTGGTTTAACTCGCGTCAAGCCGAAAGTGTTGAGCAAATTCAAACTCCGAAAGCCAAAACTAATGAGCCGATGTCAATTTCCCGCGTTACAAGCAGCGGAAAAGTCGGAGCAGCTTCGATTTCGCCGGATGGAAGATTCATCGCATATAACGAAAATTATCAAACAGGCAAAGGTACGCTTTTCATCCGGCAAACTGACACCAACACTGAAATGCAGCTTCTCGAACCGGACGAGCGAACTTTCGGCGCGACGGCATTTTCTCCCGACGGCGCATATATTTACTATCTCGTATCCGACAAGCGCGACCCGCAAACCGCGCTTTATCGCATTCCGGTTTTGGGCGGGCAGCCGACCAGAATTACGAGCAACGTCAACTATTTCTTCACGCTCTCGCCCGACGGAATGCGCGCCGCCTTTTTTCGCGCTGACAAAGAACGGAAACAAACGAGCATCATCATCGCCGCGACCGACGGAAGCGGCAACGAACAAATCGTTTTGACTTTCAACGACGACGAAAAAAGCACAGACAGCGTTCCGGCTTTCTCGCCCGACGGCAAACGGCTGGCATTCGGTTTGGCGGATACAGCGAACGCGGTTGATTTGCCGCCATCGCGCGTCAGCGTTTTTACAGTCGATATTGACAGCGGTGAAATCAAACAATTAAGTAACGAGAAATGGTTGAGAATTGGAATGATGAACTGGATGCCGGACGCAAGCGGCGTGGTTATTGTCGGTTGGCGCCCGCGCGCCCGCAATCAAATATTTTTTCTTTCATACCCGCAAGGCGAGCTGCAATTCGTGACTAAAGACCTAAGCGGCTACGGCAATTACGGAATGGGCATCACGGCGGACGGCTCGACGATGGTCGCGGACGTTTGGGAATTTCCATCGCAGATTTGGTCGGTCGGCACGGACGGGAAAACCGGAAATGCCGTGCAGTTGACGGCGAACGACAGCGACGGTCTGCGCGGTTTGACAACTTTTTCAGACGGACAAATCGTTTATTCGTTGCGCAACGGATTTGATTACGATTTATGGACGATGCGCGATTTGGAAGGCAAGCGCGAAGGAAAACCTCTGACGAACGATTCGTTTTCCGAAAGCGATCCGGTCGCCGCGCCCGACGGAACATTTATAATTTTCGCCTGCGACCGCGCCGGAGCGACTCAGCATCTCTTTCGCATCGACGCGGACGGTGCAAACTTAAAACAAATAACTTTCGGCGAAAGCTCCGACAGCCTGCCCGACATCTCGCCCGACGGCAAATGGATTGTTTACGCTTCTTCGGTCAACAATCAAAACAGAATTTTGAAAATGCCGGTCGGCGGCGACAGCAGCGCGGCGACTCATTTAACCGATTACGATTCGTTCGCGCCTTCGTTTTCGCCCGACGGTAAGCTGGTCGCCTGCATTTTCCCGAGAGAAGGCTCCGCCAAATTCGCGCGTCTCGACATCATAAATTTCGAGACGGGTCAAATTATCAAATCATTTGAAGTTTTGCCGCCTGCATATATCTACCGCCCGGCGCGCTGGACACCGGCGGGCGACGCGCTTTTATATACAAAAACCGAAAAAGGCGCCTACAATCTCTGGAAACAGAACCTGAACGGCGGCGAGCCGAAACAATACACCGATTTTAATTCACAGGCGATTTACAACTACGCCTTCTCGCGCGGCGACAAACGCCTGCTCATCGCGCGCGGCGATGCGAAGGTAAATGTCGTAATGCTCAAAAATTTTAAGCCTAATTAAATCTCCCTATGAATAGAAAAATTAATATCCTGCTTTTTTGGTGCATACTTTTTTTCTGCGCGTCCGAAAAACTTTTTGCCCAGGACAAGGCGGAAGCGCGTTATCAAAAAGGTAGAATGACTGAAATTTCTAGTCTTCTATCCGCCGAAGAAACCGAAGACTGCACATCAAAACGCTATGTCGGCTCGGTTGCGGCGATTTAATTGAAGAGCGGCAAGATTGACAGCTTTACGCTCAAGACAGGCAAAGGCGCGGTGAAAATTTATCTTTCGCCGTCGCTTTATCCTGAAAGATTAAACGCCAATGATGCGAAGAATTTGACGACTTTGGTTGCTAAAGGCAAAACCGTGACGGTTGACACATACGTCTGCGGTGCTTCGGGTAAAATTATTTTGGCGATGTATATTTTGGCGGGAAGCCAGCCGAACATTTTGGGTTAAATTCACTCGCTTGACACTTCCGCTTAAAAATCGCATTATTTATTTTTACAATCGTGGTGAGTTATTTGCGACTTGCGACCACGTTAAATAAACTGCTAAACAGCCAAAAAAGGATTTTAATAAAAAAGTCTCGCGCTGTTCCGACAGGCGAGATTTTTGTTTTGTTCGTAGTTTGCAGTTCGTCGCCAATCCTGTCTTCCGACAAACTGCAAACTATGAACAATTGACCGATATGAAAAACTTTAGAGATTTATTAAACAGCGACGGCGTTTACGTTTTTGACGGCGCAATCGGCACCAGATTTTACGACAAGGGAATTTACATCAATCGCAGTTATGACGAGTTAAATTTAACCGCGCCCGACCTCGTGCGCGAAGTCCACGCCGAATATGTTCAAGCCGGCGCGGACATTATCGAAACAAACACTTTCGGAGCAACGCGCCACCGACTTCAAGCTTATAGTCTGGAAAATCAATTGCGGGAAATTAACATCGCGGGCGCGAAATTGGCGCGGGAAGCGGCAGGCGCGAATGTTTTTGTCGCCGGCGCGGTCGGACCGCTCGATTTACGAATCGAACCGTACGGTCCAACATCTTTTAATGAAGCCCAAGAAATGTTTAAGGAACAAATTGCCGCGCTGCTCGAAGGCGCGGTTGATTTATTCGTGCTCGAAACTTTTTCTGATTTATCCGAGATTCAGCAAGCGATCCGGGCGGTCAAAGATTTGTGTGATCTGCCAATTATCGCGCAGATGACGATTGCCACCGACGGTAAAACCGTTTTCGGCGCGGACACCGAAATTCTTGCCCAGAGACTCGACCAATACGGCGCGGACGTGATCGGTTTAAATTGCGGTGTCGGTCCGACGCATATTCTGACGGCGCTTGAAAAAATGCGTTCCGTGACAACTAAAAGACTTGCCGCGCAACCAAACGCCGGATTGCCGCGCGACGTGCAGGGCAGACAATTTTATATGTGTTCGCCCGAGTATATGTCCAAATTTGCCAAGCGATTTATCAAAGCGGGCGCAACGTTTATCGGCGGTTGCTGCGGCACAACTCCGCAGCACATCAAACTTATTTCCGACTCGGTGCGCGCCGTTTCGCCGCGCATCATAAATAAAACCGCAAGACAAACTGATTCAATAAAAGTTATCGACTTAAAACCGGTTGATGTCGAAATCGTGCCGCCGGAGTTGCGCTCGAACTGGTCTCGGAAAATTGCGCGCGGTGAGTTTGTCACATCGGTTGAAGTGCTGCCTCCGAAAGGCTGCGATGCGGAGAAGACGCTCGAATCAATAAAATTATTAAAGGCACACGGCGTTGACGCGGTGAATATTCCCGACGGTCCGCGGGCGCAAACCCGTATGAGCGCGCAGGCGACGGCGATTCTCGTTGAACAAAACCTCGGCATCGAAGCGGTTTTGCATTACTGCTGCCGCGACCGAAATCTTTTGGGAATGATGTCGGATTTGCTGGGCGCGGCGGCTTTGGGGTTGCACAATCTTTTGATCATCACGGGCGACCCGCCGAAAATGGGTCCGTTTCCGGACGCGACCGCCGTTTTTGATATTGACTCGATCGGCTTGACAAATATGGTCAACCGGCTCAATCACGGACTTGATTTGGGCAACAATCCGATCGGCAAACCGACGGCATTTTCCATCGGCGTCGGCGTCAATCCGGGCGCAATAAATCTCGACGAAGAAATCCGGCGTTTTGAGTGGAAGGTCGAAGCGGGCGCCGAATACGCCATCACGCAGCCGGTTTATGACACAAAGCAACTGCGCGATTTTCTGAAGCGAATCAAACACGTTCGGATTCCGATTGTCGCCGGAATTTTCCCGCTCGTTTCGATTCGCAACGCCGAATTTATGCACAACGAAGTTCCGGGCGTAGTTATAACCACGGAAATTCTTCAAAGAATGCGCGCGGCTTCGGACAAAAGCAAGGAAGAAGCGCGCGAAGAAGGCATCAAGATTGCCCGTGAATCTCTGACCGAAGTTCAGGATTTGATCAACGGCGTACAGGTTTCCGCACCGTTCGGCAATGTGAAATACGCGCTTCAGGTTTTCGATGTGTTAGAGAAGTTCAAAATGAAAGAGGACGCGGTTGTTGTATAGATTCAGGCGCAGGCAGGCGAGAGATTTGTTCCGATTTTTTGCCGAAATATGTTAAATTATTGAACCGTGATTGATATTACTTTTTAGAAACTTGTTTGATGAGAATGAAAGAGGAAAATAATCCGAGGGCGGAAATTGACGCCATTGACGATGAACTGCTTCGATTATTAAATCAGCGAGCTGCGATTGCTTTACAGGTCGGTGAAGTAAAACGGCGTGATGATACATCTTTGTGCGACCATCATCGGGAGCGTGAAGTTTTAACCAGATTATGCCTTCAGAATTCCGGTCCGCTCAATGAACAAAACGTGACGAGTATTTTTCAGCGCATAATTGATGAATCTCTACATATTCAGCAGCGCGCTTTCCCGGTGACGGCAGCAGATGTCAAGACAGATAAGGCGCGAAGCACAAGTCTTGTTGAACAAGAGCGGACGGCATTTTTGGGAGAGCGCGGAACTTTTAGTGAAGAAGCGGTCATCGAGCTTTTGGGTGAAAATAGTGAGCGTGTGCCGCGTCCGACTTTTGAAGAACTTTTTTCGGCGATTGAGCAAGGAAATGCAGACTATATTTTAGTTCCGCTTGAAAACAGTCTGGTGGGTTCGGTTCATCGCTGCTATGATTTGCTTCTGGAAAGTTCTCTGAGCATTAAGGCAGAAATAATTTTGCCGATCTCGCATTTTTTAATCGGTTGTCGGGGAGCGTCGCTCAAATCTATCGAAACAGTCGAATCACATCCGGCTGCACTTGCGCAGTGTCAACGATTCTTTACGTCCAATCCACACATCAAACGAACAGCAGCCGACGACACCGCAGGCAGCGTGCGCCGCGTGATTCAAAGCGGAGATTTGTCGAGAGCAGCAATTGCGGGAAGACGCGCAGCCGCTATTTATGGCGGTGTGATACTACAGGAATATTTGGAAGATCACGCGGAGAACTACACTCGATTTGTCTTGCTCGCCCCAAATTCAAACATTTCCGAGCGCGGCAACAAAATTTCGCTGATCGTTAGATTGGCGCATCGTCCCGGCGCGCTCCACGACGCGCTTAGACCTTTTGTCAGGCGCGGTATTGATTTATTAAAGATTGAGAGTCGTCCGATTCAGGGGCGTCCCTGGCAGTACAATTTTTACTTTGACCTGCAAGCCCCAGCGAGCGAAAGTGAATTGCGGGGCGCGCTCGACGAGATCCGCGAACAGGCAGAAGAAGTACGCTATCTGGGACGCTATTCTTCGACGGAAATCTCAAAAGGCTAATAAACAGTCACTCCGGCTTTTCAAACAAATATGATTCTTATTCTTAAACCTAGCATCGATTCGGAAACTCCCGAATATAAACAGTTAGAAATGCATCTCGCACGCCTTCAAAATATTGAGCGCCGTGTTCATCAAGTCCGGGGCGCTGAACAGACATTAACTGAAATATATTTAATTGGTAACACGGCGGCTCTCTCTTTTGAAGAGATGAAGAATCTTCCGGGCGTTGACCACGTTGTTCGTGTGTCGGAGGAATACCGTATTCTCGGGCGGCATAAGGATGACCACAGATCCGCTTTCTTTGATTATCAAGGTGTGCGCTTCGGTCAAGATACTCTCAATATTTTTGCCGGATTGTGCGCGGTTGACTCGCCGGAAAGTGTCGAAGCGATGATGAAAGTTCTGCAGGACAACGGGCAAGTCTGCACGCGGATGGGAGCCTATAAGCCTCGCACCAGCCCGTATTCTTTTCAAGGTCACGGCAAAAATTGCCTGCCCTATGTTTTTGAGCTTGCCGGCAAATACGGAATAAAAGTCATAGCGATGGAAGTGACGCACGAATCGCATCTCGAAGAAATTAAAGAAGCCTTGAATTTGACGGGCAATCCGACCGGTGTGATGCTGCAGATCGGCACGCGCAACACCCAAAATTTTGAATTGCTCAAGAGCGTCGGGCGGCAACAGGAATTTCCGGTTCTGCTCAAACGCGGTTTCGGCATCACGCTTGACGAATCCTTAAACGCCGCTGAATATCTCGCCAGCGAAGGCAATCAAAAGGTTATCTTTGGGCTGCGCGGAATGAAGGCGAATATTGCCGACCCGCACCGCAATTTTGTCGATTTTGCACACGTCCCGGTGGTCAAAAGATTAACGCGAATGCCTGTTTGTATTGACCCGTCTCATTCGGTCGGCTCAAGAAGCAGCGGACCGGAAGGCATCCTTGATGTGATGCACGCCACCGCGCAGGGCGTAATTGCCGGCGCGAATATGATTCTCGTGGATTTTCACCCCGAACCGACAAAAGCGCTTGTTGACGGACCGCAAGCCTTACTGCTTGCTGAGCTTCCATATTTTTTGGAAGATGTGCAAATAGCTCGTCAGGCTTACGAGAAACGTCTGGCTTTGTTTCGAATTTAAATTGCCAATGAATTAACCTGACACGCTCACGCTTAAAATTATTTTATTTAAACGGTATGGGATTATTTGGACAGTTTTAATGCTCATGTAGTCCCTTATTATTCACTTATTTCCAGCAGCGATATGCCGAATAAATCACTGGACGCGAGGCGAAACAGCGATTTTTCAAAACTTAACTCATTTTAAATTACAATTTTCAATAAGAATTCATTTAACTTCAATTGTTATTTCACTTCCGCTAGTTTTCTTTGCCGCTCGAAATGCTCGCAAATTAGATTTGCCGTTTTCGAGCCGACAAACGGCGAAAGTTCTTCAACCGTCGCTTTTGCAATTCTTTCAATTGAGCCGAAGTTACGCAGAAGTTTCATCTTTCTTTTCTCGGCAACGCCTTCAATCGCCGTTAATTCAGATGTGAAATCGCGTGTTTCGCGGCGTTTGCGGTGAAATTCAATTGCCGTTTTGTGCGTTTGGTCGCGGATTTGCTGGACGAGGCGAAAGGCGGGAACGCCGTTTTCAAAATAGACGGGCTTGTCTTCGTAGCCAAAGCGCAAAAGGTGAGAGATTTCGTTGTGGCGGCGCGGCGGTTTGACGAGTCCGACAATCGTAATCGCTTCTAAATCGAGTTCGCTCATCGCTTTTGCCGCCGCCGAAATCTGTCCTTTGCCGCCGTCGATAAAAATCAGTTGCGGCAGAGGTTTTTCTTCGTTAAGAAGTCGTTTGTAACGGCGGAAAACGGCTTCGTGCATCGAAGCGTAATCGTCCGCGCCTTCGACGGTTTTAATGATAAAACGACGGAATTCGGTGCGGTTTGGTTTGCCGTTTTCAAAGACCACAATTCCCGCAACATTTTCCGAGCCGGAGATGTTTGAAATATCGAAACTCTCGATACGTGCAGGAAAATGCGGAAGTTCGAGAATTTCCTGAAGTGCCCCCAGAACTTTTTCCGAGTCGGGCTGCAGAACTCTGAATCTTTGCTCGAACGCAATTTTCGCGTTGTTTTCGACCAGTGAAATCATCTCGCGTTTTTGCCCGCGTTTCGGATCGAAAATACGCACGCGTCGTCCGCGTCGGCTCGTCAAAGCCGTTTCCAGAGTTTCGCGGTCTTCAAAATCTGCGGGCACGTGAATCTCCAGAGGGACGTAATCGGTCGAATAATACTGTGCCAGAACTTCGCCGAGAAATTCCGAAGCGTTAAATTCCACAGCGTCCAAATCTTCCCAGAAAAACTCGCGCCGCCCGACGATTTTGCCTTCGCGCATCGTGAAAAGCTGGAGCGCGAGCCGTTGCTTTTCTTGATAATAACCGAAAATATCAACGTCGAGGTCGGCGGTCATCGCCATTTTTTGCTGTTCGGCTAAAGCTAAAACGGTTTTGCGTAAATCGCGGAACTTCGCAGCGAGTTCGTAATTGCCGTTTTCGGAAAAATGCCACATTCGTCCTTCTAATTGGGCAGCAAGTTCTTTATTTTTCCCTTCGAGCAGAAGTTTGACATCGTTTGCCGCCTGTTTGTATTCGTCGGCTTTACAAAGCTCTTTGACGCACGGCGCGAGACATCTTTTCAGATGATATTCGAGGCACGGACGCGGTAACTTTCCGTCAATTTCGATGTCGCACGTGCGCATCTGAAACGTGCGATTGATTAAATCCAGAGTTTTTCGGGCAAGGCTGGCGGGCAAAAAAGGTCCATAATAACTTGCTCCGTCGCGCAGAATTTTTCTGGTGATGACAACTTTCGGAAAAGGCTCGTTTGTCATTTTCAGATGCGGATACTGTTTGTCGTCTTTGAGCAGAACGTTGTAGCGCGGCTTATGCTTTTTGATGAGATTTGATTCGAGTACAAGCGCTTCAACTTCGTTATCAACAACAATAAACTCAAAATCTGCAATGTTCTGAACCAGGCGGCGCGTTTTCGCATCGTGTCCGCGTCCCGATTGAAAATAAGAACGAACCCGATTTTTGAGATTTTTCGCCTTGCCAACGTAAATGATTTTACCATCGACGTTTTTGTGTAGATAAACGCCGGGCGCGGTCGGAAGAATTTTTAGCTTTTCGTCTAAAGTCATTCTTTAAATTTTAACCTACACAAATGAAGGTGCAAAGGCGAGAGAGCAGATGCCTTTGCGTTCTTTGCGCCTTTGCGGGAAACTGCTTGTGAGTTTATGAAAACCGTTTTAACCGAATCACCGATTGAAGCCGCCGAATTTATCGAGCGCGGCGGAATTGTCGCGTTTCCGACCGAAACTGTTTACGGTTTGGGAGCAAATGTTTTTGACGAACAGGCGATTGCGAAAGTCTTTGAGGCTAAGCGCCGCCCGAATGATAATCCGCTGATCGCGCACGTTGGCGAAATTGAGCAAATAAAACTTCTGGTCTCTGAAATCAGCGAAACGGCGAAAAAATTTATCGAAGCATTTTTTCCCGCGCCGCTGACTTTAGTTTTGCCGAAATCGGTAAACGTGCCGCTGATTGCAACCGCGAATCTACAAACAATCGGCGTGAGGATGCCTAAAAATAATTTTGCGTTAGAGTTTTTGAAAGCGTGTCGAACTCCGGTCGTTGCACCTTCGGCAAATCTTTCGGGCAAGCCTTCGCCAACTACGTGGCAAGCCGTCTTTGAAGATTTAGACGGGAAAATTGATTGTATTCTGCAAGGCGCTCCAACTGAAATCGGGCTTGAGTCAACGGTTTTAGACTGCACCGCAGAGACACCGCTTGTTTTACGCGCCGGCGCGGTAACGCTTGAAGAATTACAAAAAGTTGAGCCGCGAACCAAACTTTATCAATTGTTAAAAAACGAAAATCCAAAAAGTCCGGGACTAAAGCATCGCCATTATTCGCCGCGGGCGCAAGTAGTGCTTCAGAGTTCAGAGTTCAAGGTTCAAAGTTCAAAGTCCAGTGCATTTATCGGTTTGAATGAACCGAAAGTAAAATTTGATTTGGTAAAAATCTGTGCAACAGTTGATGAATATGCGCATTCGATTTTCGAGTTTTTCCGTCAATGCGACCGTGAAAAAATCGAAATTATTCATTGCGAAACGGTTAAGGAACGCGGAATTGGTTTGGCGTTGATGGACAGATTAAAACGGGCGGCGGAAAACTAATTTTTCGCGTTCACCAGAACAATCGCCAATTCACCGTTATCGCTCAGAACCTGCACACTGACCAAATCACTGCTGGTTAATTCCTTGAGATATTCAAGCGGGACAAGAACTAAGACGTTTTCTCCTTTTTGATTTTTTATTTCTTCCAAAACTTCATGGACGCCCGGGAATTTTTTTAGTTTTCCGTCCGCTTCCCTAATTAACCTTCCGGCGGCATAAAACTCCGCATTGTGTGAGATGGTGTGCAAATTTAAAACTTTTTCACCGGTAAAGCCTTGCGAATCGGCAGTTTTCATTAAATGTTTGACTGTATCGGAATTTGTATGAGAGGCAATAAAAAAATGTAGTGTGAGCCAGACGAGAGCGAACATCGCCAGCGCTGAAATCTGTACGAGTAACTTTCTTTTATAGGATTTCTGTACAAAATGCCAAACGTAAATGGCGATCAAAATCAAAGCAGCCGGCAAAGCTGGCAGAATATAACCCGGAAGTTTCGAGCCTGAAAAACTGAAAAAGATAAGCGGAACAATTATCCAACACAAAGAGAAAAGAAAAAGAGGTGAAGATGAGGAGAAGAGAGAAACTAAAAATTGACTTTGAACTTTGAACTTTGAACTTTGAACCGTCACAAAATTCCAAATCGAAGCGAGAAAAAAAGGCAGCCAGGGCAGAGTCATCAGAGGCAAAACCCAAAGGAAGAAATAAAAAGGCTGCGGATGCGAGTATTTATTTGAAGTATAGCGCGCGAAATGGTGCTGAATAAAAAACTCGTCAATGAACGTGAATCCATGCGCCAGATACATCGGCACATACCAAATTGAGGCGACGAGTAAACTCAAAATCGTTCCCCAAACTAAACTGACGATAAAAGTTCGACTCGGCAGTTTGAATGATAAAACATAATAAAAAGCAACGATTGCCAATGGGAATACGATGCCGACTAAGCCTTTAGCGAGCAGTGAGATGCCGATGAAAAAGTAAAAAGTGGTAAGTGGTAAGTGGTAAGTGGTAAGTGATTTATTTTTAGATTGGTCGAAGATGAAAAAAGCGACTAAACTTGCCGTTAACGGAAAAGTTAGGATAATATCGAAACTCGCCCCGCGCGAAAAGACGATTAAGCCGATTGACGAAGCCGCTATTAAGGCTAACCAATTGGCGAAATCATTTTTCGTAAAGGAGATGGAGTTTTCAGAAAAGGTTTTTTTATTTTTAATCTCTCCGTTTTTCTTTGTACCTTCAGCGGCTAAACTTCTTCCCAAAATCCAAAGACTGAAAACTGTCAAAAGCCCGAAAACCGCCGAGCCGAATCGAGCCGAAAATTCCGAAACGCCGAAAATTTTATAACCGATGATTTGCAGCCAGTAAAGCAGTGCGGGTTTTTCAAACCAATTCGCGCCGCCGAGCGTCGGCGTAACCCAATCGCCGTGTTCAAACATTTCACGCGCCACTTGCGCGTAACGCGGTTCGTCGGGTCCGACGAGCGGAATCGAAAGACCGGAAAAATAAAGGGTGACAGCCGCCATCGCCAAAAAAATCCACATTAATCGGTCGGTTTTTGGTCTTTGGTTTTTGGTCTTTGTTATTTCTTGCATCTTAACGGAAAATGTTAAGTATTGCTGAAAAATAATTTACATTCAAATTATGGAAACAATCCAAAATCCAGAATCCAAAATCCAAAACTTAAAGACGGCGGTGATTGGCGTTGGAAGTCTGGGACGACATCACGCCCGAAATTACGCTGAGATTGCCGCAACAGGACAAACCAAATTTGTCGGCGTGTGCGACGCAAACGAGGAAAATGCGCGAGCAATTGCCAGCCAAAATGATTGTGATTATTTTACTGATTGGGGAGAGTTGATTGATAAGATTGACGCCGTTTCAATCGTTACTCCAACCGAAACTCACTGCGAAATAGCCTGCGCGTTTTTGGAAAAAGGCGTTCACGTTCTCGTTGAAAAACCAATTGCACTTTCCCTTGCCGAAGCGGATAAGATGATTGAAGCGGCTAAAAAATCAGGCGCAAAATTGATGGTCGGTCATCTCGAACGTTACAACCCAGCGATGGTTGCGCTTCGTCCGCACATTACCAAACCGCTTTATTTCGAAATTCACCGCGTTTCGCCTTTTCCGAATCGTTCGCTCGATGTTGATGTTGTGTTGGACGTAATGATTCACGACCTCGATGCGATTCAGTGGCTCGTCGGCGAAAACGTGAAAGTTTCCGAAATCCGCGCTGTTGGAATTCCCGTAATTAGCGATAAGGTTGACGCGGCAAACGCGCGAATTGAATTTGAAAACGGCACGGTTGCCAACATTACCGCGTCGAGAATCGGCACGGAAAAAATTCGCAAAACGCGCTTTTATCAAACAAACAGTTACGTTGTGCTTGATTACGGAAGCAAGTTTGCTTCCGTGACATCGCTCGCGCCGAACGCGATTCATCCGCTTTTGGGAATAAATATCAACCGTTTGGAAATCGAGGATGTCGAGCCGTTGCGGGGGGAAATCGAAGCGTTTTTAGACTGCATTATAAACGATAAAATGCCCCCGATAACCGGCGCGGATGGGCGATGCGCTCTTTATTTGGCGTTGGGCGTGTTGGCGAAAATTGAAAGTCACGCGGCGCGGGTCTTTCCGGTAAATTAAAAACCGAGCTTTTCCTTCAAATCGCGCACGCGGTCGCGGGCGACCGTCAGTTGAGTTCGTTTACCGCCCCTGATTTTTACCATCAAACGCCCGCCGAACCACGAGTTTATTTCTTCGACGAAATCAAGATTCAAAAGTGTCGCACGGTGAATGCGGACGAATTTCTGCGGATTTAATTCGCGTTCGAGTTCGGAAATCGTGCGGTCAACGATAAAATTTCCGCTCGCCGTCGCCGCGAAAGTTAATTTATCTTCGGCATAAAAATGTGTGATTTGCGCGAGTTCGACGAATCTGATTTTTTCACCGAGTTTGGAAGCGATTCGAGTTGGAAAATCTTTTTTCGCCGTTGCCCAGGAATCCGCCATTTGCCGAATCGCAGCTTGCAAATCGGGTGCGGGCTGATCAGTCGCCAAAAATCTTTCCAATTTTCCCAAAGCGCGTTCGAGTTTTTCCGGCTCAATCGGTTTGAGCAAATAATCAATCGAATGGACTTCAAACGCCTGCAAAGCGTATTGGTCGTAAGCCGTGGCGAACACGACGAGCGGCTGCCAATCGAGTTTGGCGAGCAGCTCAAAACCATTCAGTTCCGGCATTTGCACGTCCAAAAAAAGCGCGTCGAGCGAATTTTTATCAAGCGAATTTAATTTTTCGAGCGCAATTTGCGCGTCGGTTTCCTGACCGACAATTTGAACGCGGTTTGTTTCGCTCAAAAGACGATTCAAACGCTGAATCGCTAAAGGCTCGTCGTCAACCAGAAAAACGCGCATCATTTTATCTCCGTCGCCGAAATGATTATCGAGACCACTGTAAATCTGTCGCGGCGTTCGATTTCCAAAGCCGCTGTTTCGCCGTAAAGCGCGGCGAGACGCGATTGCAGATTATCTAAGCCGTGATTTTCGGAAATATTATTTTCGTCAAAACCCGCGCCGTCGTCCGAAACTTCGAGCTGCAAAAAATTGTTTTTAATTCGCGCCGAAATGCAAATCTCGCCGCCCGCGCGATTTTTTGAAATGTAGTGTTTGATGCTGTTTTCAACCAGCGTTTGCACGGCAAACGGCGGAATTTTGAAGTTTTCAGCCGCATCTTCAATATCAAATGAAAATTTGAGCCGCTCGCCAAAGCGCGTTTTTTCGATCTCCAGATAATCGCGGACGACACGGATTTCTTCGCGGAGAGCGACGGTTTTCTGATTTGCCGCGTCGAGCGAAAAACGCAGCAGCGCGGCGAGTCGCTCAACCGTGCGCTCGGCTTTCTCCGGCTCTTCCCGAATCAGCGCGGAGATCGAATTCAAAGTGTTGAATAAAAAATGCGGGCGCACGCGCGATTCGAGCGAAGAAAGCTGCGCTTCGGTCGCCAGATTTTTCGCTTTCGCTTCCGACAACTGTTTGGTGCGAAGTTCGAGTTCGGTTTTCTCCAGTTTGAATTTGAGGCTGTCAACCGCGAACATAATTACGCCGAACAGCAAGCCCATAAAAAGCGAGATTCGCCAGGTTCCCCAATCAACGCCGAAATATGAAAATCCAATCAGAGCGTTGAATCCCAACAAGATGGAACTGCCGAGAAAAAATCCGATGAGCGTCGCCGCTGCAATCAAAACGGTTAAATATAAAAATTTGACGAGCGGGCTTTTATTTAAAAATCCGCGCAAAGACAGATTCAGCCCGATTGAGAGCAAACCGCCGATGCAGCTTGAGTAAACGAGCGAGATGAACGGCGTGATAAAAAATTCTTTGAACGGCTTCGGACGACCGTCGAGCCACAAAATAATCACCGACGGAACGAGCGTCGAAGCGAGAATCAGCAGTAAAGTCGCTCTCAGCCGCCCGGAAATTTTCGGCACAAATCTACCGAAACCCGCGAGCGGTTGCGAAGCGATGGATTGGTTTTTATACTGCGTAGAAATTGCCATGAAAACCGAGCGGAATGTAATTACCCGTCCAGACGCGGGCGGCAAAATCCATCGTCGCCGCATCGCGGATTTCCAAAAACGATTCGTGCCGTCCCGCGTCGTAGCCTTGCGCCAAAATCCAGCCGCTTTCTTCCGAATTTTTTCCGGCTTGCGGCACGAAAACCGGTTCGCCAAAGATTCTGTTTCGTCCGGCGGCGATTTTTTTTGCCACGCCCGTTCGCAAATCATGGCGCATTATCGCCGAAGATTCAAGAAAACCATGTGTTTCCGCTCCGGCGGTGTATAAAAATCTCGCGTCTTTGCCGGTCAGCCGCGAATCGAAACGCGGAAATTCGTGGTTTGAGCCGAACTGTATTCGGCTATCTAATTTTCCGCTCGCCAAATCAATCGTGAAGCGAGTCAAATTGTTCGGCGTTGAATTCGGGATTTTGTCATTCGCCAAACTGTGAAGCGTCTGCAAAACCGAACCGTCCGGCGTGAGTAAGGAATCGAAAATCAGTTTGCCACTCCGTTCAAAAGCGTTGCCGTGATGAAAAACCATCGCGGCGGGCTGTTCGATTTCAATCGGTTTGCCCGTGCCGTCTTTTCGCAAAATCAAAATTCTGGTCGGCTCTCGCTCCGCGTAACGCAGCGCATCAGCGGGCGTTGCTTTGCCGCTCTGGAGAGTCGGCAAGTCGTATTTGACCGGCGGAATCACGAAGATTAAATAATTTTCTGACATCGTGACATCGTGAACCATAAAAAAATCGCGCTGCGGAAACACGCCGATGTTGGCGAGCTTCCCGTTTTTCTCCATCCGAAAAACTGTGAGTGTTAAACCCATACCTTTTTTGATTCCGTAGGTGTAGCCTTCGCCTGTCACAGGGTCGAATTTCGGGTGCGCCGTAAAACTCAAATCTTTGGGCAGCGTGCCGTAAAAATCCCATTCGCCTTGAAACGCGAGCGTTTCCGGGTCAATCGCCGTCGGATGTGCGCCTTCGCTCAATCCTAAAAGTCTTCCGTCCCAGCGAATCACGTTGACCGACGGCTGATTTTTCCCGCCGTGCCGCCGCTTGTAATCGGCGGGCGGCGCGGGTCTGACAGTTCCGAATTCGGAATAAAGCATCTGTTTTGTCTGCAACTCTTCGAGTCGCTGCGGTGTTTCCAGGAATTTGGCTTTCAAAAAAACTTTGCCGTCACGGAAATCATAGCGCGACAAAAATGCATCGCCGTCAAACAGATGTTTCATCTTCACGCCAAAAGTTTCTTTTTGTCCGGGACAGACACGAAACAAATTGCCGTTCAAACCGGGCGGCAAATTGCCTTCGATGCGCATTAATTGCCATTCGCCTTCGGTTCGCGCCGTCCCGTTTGCCAGCGCAAACAAACTCTTTTTACTTTCGCCTAAAACCTGCGCCTCCGTGCCGCTCACGTCAACCAATCCCAAAACCGCCGCGCAGCCAAGCATTTTGGCAAAATCGCGGCGCGTCATTTCAAATTTTTGTCCGTAATTTTCAGTCATAATTTTTCGCTCCTTTTTAGCTTTGTCAAGAATAACGATTTGCGCCGCGAGCCATTTGCAAAATGCGACGAAAGGCGGGAATTTCGGATGAACCGCCGAAAACGCCTGACGAACCGCCGCGATTTTGTTAAACTGTGGCGGAAATGTCCGAACAAATTGCCGAACCAATCAGCGAATTTCTGCGCGAACGAATCGCGGCGGGCGATTTTCCGTCGGCGGCTTATCTGATCGCGGAAAAAGGCGAGATTATCTTTCAAGATGGGCTCGGTTTTGCGGTTGTCGAACCTGAAAAAATCAAAGCTAAACTCGATACGATTTACGATTTGGCGAGTTTGACGAAACCGCTTGTTACGGGTTTGCTATGCGCGAAATTGATTGAAGAAGGCAAAATAAATTTGTCGGATAAAATTGCGAGACATTTTAGTAAATTTAACACAGACGAAAAGCGCGAAATCAAAATTGAAAACTTGCTCGTTCATACTTCGGGATTTTCGGCGTGGCTTCCGTTTTACTTAATTTCAAATTCAAAATTTCAAATTCCGGATCTGATTGCCGAAAGACCGCTTGAAAATCAGATAAACTCAAAAGTCGCCTACAGTGATTTAAATTTTCTACTTTTGACTTTTTTGCTCGAAAAAATTTATGAAAAAGGTTCGGACCTGGTTGCAAAACAGGAGATTTTCACGCCCTTGAATTTGCAAAATACCTTTTACAATCCACCGAAGAAGTTACGTAACCGAATTGCCGCCAGCGAACTCGGCAATCGCTATGAACTACAAATGGCAAGAGAAAAAGGCTTTAATATTGACGACAAAAAAATCCAAAATCCAAAATCCAAAATCCAAAATCGAACGGTTTGGGGCGAAGTTCACGACGCAAATTGTTATTTTATGGACGGCGTTTCCGGTCACGCAGGTCTTTTTTCAAACGCCCTTGAAGTTTTCAAAATAGCGCAACAATTTCTACCTGAAGAAACTACATTATTAACAGCCGAAACGTGCAAATTATTCAGTACAAATTTCACCGAAGGCTTAAACGAAGCACGTTCGATTTCTTTCCAACTTGCCGAAACAAAAGATTCAACGGCGAGTGACGCTTTATCGAAAAATAGTTTCGGGCATCTCGGTTTTACAGGCACAAGTCTGTGGATTGAACCTGAAAAAAGGCGCATTTTTATTCTTCTCACTAATCGCACGCACGCCCGTGAACTTCCGTTTGCGAATATCAATGTTGCGCGTCGCCGATTTCACGAACTCGCCGCGCAGGTTTTGGACAATGAACATAAATAAAACCTCTAACCTTCGTGCATCTCAAAACCCATTTTTTTAATCAAAAGAAAATAATCTTCCCAAAACTGAAATTTATTGTTTGGAGAGTATTGATAATGAAGAAAATCGTTTTTGCTTTCGTGTGTTTTTGTATATTCAGCGCTTCTGTACCGGCGCAAACAGGGCGTTCTACGCGTCCGCGCGTTGCAATACCTTCTCCTTCGCCGACAACGACTTCAAACGATTCTGTCAATCAAAATTCGACCCGGCGCCCGCCTGTTTTAACCGGTGATAATAAATCAGCGAATCGGAAGCCGAATCCAAATGCGACCGAAGAACTCGGCGAAGTCGATGACGAGATAATTCGTGTTGAAACAAATCTTGTAACATTTCCCGTTTCCGTGCTTGACCGCAACGGCAGATTTATTTCGGGATTGCAAAAACAGGATTTTCAAATTTTTGAAAATGGCGTCGAACAAAAAATTGACAGCTTTGCTTCCGTCGAACAACCTTTTACGGTCATCCTGATGATTGACGTTAGTCCTTCGACGAATTTTCGGATTGAAGAAATCCAGGATGCGGCAATCGCCTTTGTCAATCAACTTCGCCGCGACGATAAAGTCATTGTTATTTCCTTTGATGAGAAAGTCCGTGTTTTGAGTTCACCAACTAATAACCGCGCGGTTCTGCGCGATGCGATTCTCGAATCGAGATTCGGCGACGGCACAAGCCTTTATGACGCGGTTGATTATGTTCTCGCCCAACAACTCCGGCAGATCCAAGGACGCAAAGCCGTAGTTCTTTTTACGGACGGCGTTGACACAACCAGTCGACGCGCCAATTATCAAAGCACCGTGCGCGATACCGAAGAAGTCGACGCGCTTTTTTATCCGATTCGCTTTGACACGTACAATTCGATGAATGATAACGGCGGCAATGGAAATTCCTATCCTTCTCCGCGCAGGCGCAGCGGTAATATCGGTTTGGGCGGAATTTTAGGAATTATTTTAGGTGGCGGCAACGTGCAAATTGGCGGCGGTGGTCGCGGAGGAGCCGCCGGTTCGAGCCGTACCGAATATGAAACCGGTCGTCGTTATTTAGAAGAATTAGCGCGCAACAGCGGCGGTCGAAATTTTGAGGCGAACAACGATCTAAATGCAGCTTTTACAGGAATTGCTGAAGAACTTCGCCGTCAATATTCAATCGGGTACTACCCGGAAGTGGTTGGACAAAAGGGTGAACGCAAACAAATTCGCGTTCGTGTCAAGCGTCCGAGCCTGGTCGTGCGAGCGAAAAACAGCTACATTGTCGGTGAAAACGAGAAAGGCATTGCGGGAAAATAGTTTTTTAACTTCTATTTATTTTATGTTCAATTTAGAAAAACGCAGAAGTGAAATTTTGCGTTTTTTTATTTTGTTTATTTTATTCAATTCTCGTTAATATTTGCGCAGATTACATCTTTTACTAATCAATGCAGCATCTTATAGCCAATTTTCGAGGTGCAAAAATGAAAAAATATGTTGTTGTGTTCAGTTTCGCTTTTATCTGTGTGAGTTTTAATGTGAATTTCGGGCAATCAAAACGTGTTACCCCGATTTTCGATAATACAATCCAAAAAATTAATAAACGTCCGGCTCAAACCGCTCCGACCCCAACGCCTCAACCAGCTGAGACAGAAGATGAACCGAACACCACCAACATCGAGCGCGTCGAAACAAATACAAGCAATGAAACGTCTGAACCCGATGGCGAGGTCATCACGGTTGACACGGAACTTGTCTCGATCCCCGTTAAAATCTCAGACCGGAACGGCAGATTTATCAGCGGTTTAACAAAGGAAAGTTTTCAGGTTTTTGAAGATAACGCGGCGCAGGAAATCGCTTATTTTACGAATGAACAACAGCCCTTCACCGTCGCGCTTGTTTTGGATATGAGCTATTCAGCCAAATTCAAAGCCGCTGAAATCCAAAATGCGGCGCTGGCTTTTATCAGCCAGTTGCGCGCTAACGACAAGGTAATGATTGTTTCTTTTGACCGGGAAGTTCACGTTTTGTCCGCGCCGACCAGCGACCGACAGATTTTGCAGCGTGCCATTAAAAATACCAAGATTGCTTTTGGCACGAGCCTTTACGAAGCGGTTGATTTAGTGATTAATGAAAAACTCCGCAAGATTGGAGGTCGCAAAGCGATTGTGCTTTTTACAGACGGTGTTGATACGAGCAGCCGGAGTGCGAACGACTTTAATAATTTAAGCGATGCGCTTGAACTCGACGCGCTTGTTTACCCGATTCAATACGATACTTTCGCGGAAGTACAGGCGATGAAAAACAAGCCCGTAGTTGTTCCGCCGACGCAAAAAAGCCCAATTCCGTCGCAAACAAAAAGTCCTTTCCCGTTTCCGACAGGCGGCGCAGGCGGTGTCGGCACGATGGATACGAAAGGCACAAGCGCGGAAGAATATCGCAAAGCTGACGAATATTTAAATGATCTGGCGAACCGCACGGGCGGAAGAATTTATCAGGCAAGCACGACGGCGCATCTCATGCAGGCTTTTTCTTCAATCGCTGCCGACTTGCGCGAGTATTACAGCCTCGGCTACTATCCGAAAGAAGAAGCGAAAACGGGGAAGAAACGAAAGATAAAAATTCGTGTCAATCAAACGGGCGCGGTTGTCCGTGCGAGAGACGGTTATGTGATTGGTAAGAAACAGAAAAAAGGCGCTGAAGATAAATAGCTATTCCGACTATTGCGCGTTTTAATCGGCAACATTTTTTTGTTATAACTTGTCAGTTGCACAGCGTTTTGTTATCTTCAAATTAAGAATTAAATCCAAATCACAAAGGGACATTTAACAATGAGCACAGCACCAGAATCAACCGCCGCAACCGCCGGACTGCGCGGCGTCGTAGCGGCGCAAAGCAAAATCGGCGATGTTGACGGCGAAAAGGGAATTTTAATTTATCAGGGTTACGACATTCACGATTTGGCGGAAAATTCGACGTTTGAAGAAGTTATCTATTTGCTCTGGAACGGGCGTTTGCCAAAAACCGGCGAGCTTAACGATTTAAAAAAACAGTTTCAGGCAAATTATGCTGTTCCGTTAGAAGTCTTGGAAATGATGAAGACGTTTCCGAAAGACGCAAATCCGATGGATGTCCTTCGCACGAGTATTTCCGCACTCGGATTTTACGATCCCAATGGACACGGCACGGACCGTGAAACTGCCGTTAAAACTGCCATTAAACTGACCGCGCAAATCGGCACGCTGGTTGCTGCCTGGGAACGCATCCGTTCGGGCAAAGAAGTGGTTGCGCCTGACGCGAGTTTGAGTGTTGCAGAAAATTTCCTGTATATGTTTCGCGGCGAAAAAGCGGAAGAGGACGAAGCCCGTATTTTCGACGTGGCGCTGATTCTGCACGCCGACCACGAGCTTAACGCTTCGACATTTACGACTCGTGTTATTTCAGGAACGCTTGCCGATATTTACGGCGCGGTAACGGGCGGCATCGCCGCGCTTGCCGGACCGCTTCACGGCGGCGCGAATACGAATGTCATGAAGATGCTCAAGGAAATCGGCAGCGAAGACCAAATTGATTCGTGGCTCGACAAGGCGCTCGAAGAAAAACGCAAAATTATGGGCATCGGACACGCCGTCT